>Ga0207941_1000013_pt1 | contig 71986 bp, 76 predicted proteins | sample LakMenEpi13Sep12_FD_150695 | JGI IMG/M metagenome (GOLD analysis project Ga0207941, IMG submission 150695) | Freshwater microbial communities from Lake Mendota, WI - 13SEP2012 deep hole epilimnion (SPAdes) | ecosystem: Environmental > Aquatic > Freshwater > Lake > Epilimnion/Euphotic zone ...
CGAGCTGCGGCTTTTGCTGGCCACGGCCCTGATGGGCCAGGGGCAAAGCGAGGCAGCCTCCGCCTGGTGCCGCAGCCTGAGGGCCTGCCAGGATCCCGACCTGCGTGCTCGGGGCAAGGCCTTGCAGATGGTGCTGGAGGCCCCCGCCCTGCAACGGCCCCGCGACTGGTCGATCACGCTGCCGGATCTGCCCGTCTCCGGTTCGCTGGAGTCGCTGGGAGCGACGACCCGCAACCTGCGCCGCAGCAGGAAGGCGGATCCGCCGCCGCCGCCGCCGGTCGGACCGACCCGGGCCCCCCTCGGATTTGCCGCGCTGGTTGTTGTGGCACTGTCGTTGTTTTTGCTGGCCTCCCTGCTGGGGGGATGCGTGGAGATGCGCACCGATCTCCGCTTCGCCGGCCCTGGCCGCCTCCAGATCACCCATCAGCTGCGGAACGGCACGGGTCCCGCCATGCCCTGGCAGCGAAGGCTGGGTGCCAGCCTCGAGCGCGAGGGCTTCCGCAGCCGCGAAGCCAGCGGCGCTACGCTCCTGCAGAGCCCTGTGTTGCCTCTGGATCAGGCCCGGGCGGCCCTGGCGGCCAGTGTGCAGGCGGCCGGCGAAGCGGGGGGGGAATCCGTGCCTGCACCCAGGCTTGAGGTGAGGGAGCGCAACTGGCTGGTGGGCGTGGATCAGAGGGTCTGGCTGGATCTCGACCTACGGGAGCTTCCACCCTTGCCGGCCGTGGACCTCTCGATCGGCCTTGAGTCGGTGCGGGCAGCCGCCGTGCGCCATGCCGAACCTGAGACCGTGCAGGCCGCCATAGGGAGCAGGCTGATCTGGCCTCTCCGGCTCGGCTCCCTCAACCGGCTGGAACTCCGCTGCTGGCGCTGGAGCCCCCTCGGACTCGGAAGTTGCGCCATCGCGCTGCTCCTGCCGCTGGTGCTGGGCCTCCAGCGGCTTAGGCGCCAGCTGGGCTTCGGCCTTCCCGAGCTTCCGGCGTGAGCTGAGCCCCTCAGAGCTCCAAAGGGTCGGGATCGATCGCCAGGCTCACCCCCTTGGGCAGGGCACCCTGAAGGTCGGCGCCGGAGGGAAGGGGAAGGGCGGAGCCCGCCGGGCCATGCAACAACAACTGCCAACGACTGCGACCAGCCACCCGGGCCACCGGAGCGGGGGCGGGGCCCACCAGGGCCCATCCCGCCTCCCGCAGGGGGGCAGCCAGCAGGCTGGCGAGGCTGGCGGCGGCGGTGGCCGTGGCGGCGGCGGAGGGTCCCGCCAGGCGCAGCAGACAGGCCCGGCTGAAGGGCACCAGAGCGCCCCGTCGGCGCAACTCCGCCTCCGCCTCCAGGAAGGCTCCGTAGCGACCATCCACCAGATGGCGGATCACCGGATGGTCGGGGCTGTAGGTCTGAACCAGCACCTCACCGGGGCGTTCACCTCGGCCCGCCCGCCCGGCCAGTTGGAGCAGCAACTGCAGACAGGTCTCCGAAGATCGCAGGTCGGGGCGATGCAGGAGGCCATCGGCGGCCAGCACCGCCGCGAGGGTCACCCGCGGCAGGTCCATCCCCTTAGCCAGCATCTGGGTTCCGACCAGCACATCGGCCTCACCGGCGGCGAAGCGTTCCAGCAGACGCCGGTGGCCATCCCGACCGCGGGTGGTATCAGCATCGAAGCGAAGCAGGCGCAGATCCCCGAGCTCGTCCGCCAGCTGCTCAACAACCCGCTGGGTCCCGGCACCGAAGGCCTTAAAGGCCGTGGAGCCGCAGTGGCTGCAGCGCTGAGCCGCCTCCTCGCGGTGGTCACACCAGTGGCAGCGCAGCCACTCCCTGCCGCCGGCCTGACGATGCACCGTGAGCGCCACATCGCAGTGGGGACACAGCACCGCCTCGCCGCAACTCCGGCAGCTCAGGAAGGTTCGGTACCCCCGCCGGGGGACCAGCACCACCCCCTGTTCTCCCCGTTCCGGCAACTGGCGCAGGCGCTCCATCAGGGCGCGGCTGATCAGGCGACGGTGGCCCTCGGCCAGTTCGTGGCGCATGTCCACCACGCGCACCGGCGGCAGGGGGCGCCTGGCGATCCGCTCCGGCAGCTCCAGCAGGAGGGTGTCTGCCGAGGGGCCCCGGCAGCGGAGCCAGGTCTCCAGGGAGGGGGTGGCGCTGCCGAGCACCAGCCGGGCTCCCTCCAACCTGGACCGATGACGGGCCACCTCACGGGCGTGATAGCAGGGCATCGGCCGGTCCTGCTTGTAGGACCCATCGTGCTCCTCATCCAGCACGATCAGTCCGAGCTTCGCGAGCGGCAGAAACACCGCCGAACGGGTTCCCACCGCCACCAGTGGCGGCCCGTCCGCGGCCTCCAGGCAGCGGCGCCACGCCCGCACCCGCTCGGCTTCCCCCATGCCGCTGTGGTATTCCAAAACACTTTGACCGAAGCGGGCCCGGCAGCGATCAAGCAGCTGGGGGATGAGGCCGATCTCCGGAGCCAGCAGCAGGGCACTGCGGCCCGCAGCCCGTTCCCGGCTCACCGCCTGCAGGTAGACCTCGGTCTTGCCTGCACCGGTCACGCCCCAGAGCAGCAGGGCTGAGCCGCCGGGAGCAGCGGTGATGGCCTCGATGGCAGCGTTCTGGGCCGCGGTGCCCGGGCGGGAGATCTCGAGCGCCACCGCCCCGGAAGGGTCTGCCCCGGCGGTGAGCCCGGCCGCAAGCTCGGGGGGAGCCACCGAGCGTCGCCGGATCCAGCCCCGCCGCTCCAATGAGGCCACCAGGGAGCGGCTGAAGCCATCGCGGATCAGATCCCGCAACAGCCGACCCTGGCCATGGGCAGCCAGGTGGGTGAGCAGCTGCCGTTGGCGAGCCGTGGGCCCAGCCACGGGATCCGCTAAGGGCTCTGGGAGCGATTCGCCGAGCTCGACCAGAATGATCTGCCCGCTCCCGGGCAGAGGCTCTCGCTTGGGACGCTGGCCGAGCCAACCGGGGGGCAGGGCGCTTTTTAGGCAGCGGAACAGGCTCGTGTGGGTGTCGCATGCCACTGCCTCGATCAGGGAGCGCCAACGGGCATCCACGGCGGCGCTCTGGAACACAGCCTCAACCGGCTGGGCAAGCTTGCCATGGAGTTCCGGGGGCATCCCGTGGCCCAGGCCCACCACCAGCCCTGTGTGGGGTCGGCCCTGGAGCCGCACCCGGACCAGATCCCCCAGACCCGCGATCAGGCCGGCGGGATTGGAATAGGTGAAGATGCGTCCATCATGGCCCGCCTCAAGCCACACCTCCAGCCAGGGGGCCGGGCCCGCCTCCGGCGGGCCCGTGGTGATGGCGACGTTGGGCCCCAATCTTGCCGATGTCTCAAGCAATTCCTAGGATGCAAATGTTGGGCAGTCCACCGGGCTGCTGTCGGAACCAGACAGAGTTCCGTCCAGAGGGAAGACCCTTGATTGTGACCCCGGCCACCCCGGTTCCTCAGGTCCGCGACCACCCCTGACCGCACTGTCTCGGCGCCGGCCCTTTCTCCGGCAGCGCCTGCCCACCACGGTTACCGCCACTGCTCTCAGGCTCAGGCTCCCATCCTCCCCCTCGGCAACCCAGCAGCGGCTGCCCCTCGGCCGGTGAGTCCTCTCCGGAGAACATCCTCCCGCTGGCTCCAGTCCCCTCGGACATCTTTCTTTACAGCCAGCTGCCTGCACCTTTCCCGGCCACCCGGGTCCGCCCACCACCCGGTCCTGCGCCGATCCGGCCGCTTCCCCGCTCCCTCCCCGTTCGTCCACAGCCATGAGTCCAGCAGCCACTAAGCGCGTCATCTCCAAGGTTGAGCCCGAGATCATCGCCACGGTTTCCAGCAACGGTGAAATCAAGCCCATGGAGGCGGCCGCCAGCAAGGGCAGCAGTAAGGCTGCGGCAGCCACGAAGTCCAGCACCACCAAAGCCGCCAAATCCGCAGCTGCCAAGGGAGCCCCGAAGAGCAAGGCGGCCCCGGGCGCCGACGAAGCGGCCAATCTCGAGGATGCCGCCGATGCGCTACTGGCCGGGAGTGAGGTCGACACCGACTTTGATGACAGCGACGCCCTGCTGCTCGAGGCGGACGACAAGCTGGGCAAAGACGACAAAAAGGACGCCAAAGCCAAAGCGCTCGCCAGCATCAAGGTGGGCCCCAAGGGGGTCTACACCGAGGATTCGATCCGGGTCTATCTGCAGGAAATCGGCCGCATCCGGCTGCTGCGCCCGGATGAGGAGATCGAACTGGCCCGCAAGATCGCCGATCTGCTGCAGCTTGAGGAGCTGGCCACCCAGTTTGAATCCGATAAGGGCCACTACCCCGACACCAAGGAATGGGCGGCCCTGGTGGAAATGCCGCTGATTAAATTCCGGCGTCGGCTGATGCTGGGGCGACGCGCCAAGGAAAAAATGGTGCAATCGAACCTCCGGCTCGTGGTTTCGATCGCAAAGAAATACATGAACCGCGGCCTCTCCTTCCAGGATCTGATCCAGGAGGGCAGTCTGGGACTGATTCGTGCAGCAGAAAAGTTTGATCACGAGAAGGGTTACAAGTTCTCCACCTATGCCACCTGGTGGATCCGCCAGGCCATCACCCGAGCCATCGCCGATCAGAGCCGCACAATCCGTCTGCCGGTGCACCTTTACGAAACCATCTCTCGCATCAAGAAGACCACCAAGACCCTCTCCCAAGAGTTCGGGCGCAAGCCCACGGAAGAGGAGATCGCCGAGAGCATGGAGATGACCATCGAAAAGCTTCGCTTCATTGCCAAATCGGCCCAGTTGCCGATTTCACTGGAAACCCCGATCGGCAAGGAAGAAGACTCTCGTCTTGGCGATTTCATCGAAGCCGACATTGAAAACCCCGAACAGGATGTTGCCAAAAATCTCCTACGCGAAGACCTCGAAGGAGTACTGGCGACCCTTAGTCCCAGAGAGCGCGATGTGCTGCGACTGCGCTATGGCCTCGACGATGGGCGCATGAAAACTCTCGAAGAAATCGGCCAAATTTTTGATGTCACCCGCGAGCGCATCCGCCAGATCGAAGCTAAAGCTCTTCGCAAACTGCGGCATCCCAATCGCAATGGCGTTCTAAAGGAATATATTAAGTAAACTCGTCTCACGTATGACACCCAGAGCCATCCACACTCTGGGTGCAGTCAACTTGCTGGCTGGGCGGTTCACCTGAACTATGCATACAACTCATCGCCGACTGAGCATCGTCCTTCCGACGTTCAACGAGCAATCCAACATCAACGCCATTACGCATCAGCTCTTACACCTTCAGAAATTTGATCAGCAGCTTGAAATTCTCTTCGTTGACGATGACTCTGCCGATGGCACCGCCGATACCATTGTTGAACTGGCCCAACAACATCCCTCCATCAGGCTGATCCGCCGAGTGGGCCGCTACGGCCTCTCCAGTGCGATCAAAGAGGGCATCCTTAATGCCACGGGCGATGTGGTGGTGGTGATGGACAGCGATGGCCAACACGAATCCGACGCCGTGGACAGCGCCGTTGAGACCCTGCTCAACAAGGAGCTTGATCTAGTGGTGGGCAGCCGATTTCATGCCGCTGCCGAAATCAATGGGCTCAGCACTCAGCGGGAACGCAATTCCACCTGGGCCAACGCGCTGGCTCGCTTCAGTTTGCCCCACTATCGCCAGCTCACCGACTACATGAGCGGCTTCTTTGCCCTGCGGCCTGCCATCTGTTTGCCATTCGTGCGCCAGGTGGAGGTGGGGGGATTCAAGTTTCTCTATGAGCTCCTCGCCCTCAGCCAAGGACAGCTCAGGGTGGCCGAGGTCCCGCTACGGTTCCAACCAAGGATCAGTGGCGAATCGAAGCTCGATCTGGCGGTGGTGTGGGATCTTGGGGTTTCGATTCTCCACACCCTGCTGCTGCGGAGTGTGCCCCGCCGGGCGATCAGTTTTGCCCTGGTGGGCGCCACCGGCATTCTGGTTCAGTTGGCGGTGAATCAGGGGCTGATGGCGCTCGGCCTGGGCTTTGAGCAGGCCCTGTCGCCGGCGGTGATCGTGGCCGCCAGCTCCAACTACCTGATCAATAACGTGCTGACCTTCCGTTTTCAGCGCCTGAAGGGTCTGGCACTGGTGCGGGGGCTGCTGAAGTTTTTGGTGGTCGCCTCCCTTCCGGTGCTGGCGAATGTGGGGGTGACTTCCGCCTTCTATTCCCTCGTTACCCGCAACTCGTTCCTAGCCCAACTGGTGGGTATTGTGGTGGTCTTTGTCTGGAACTACGCGGCCTCTTCACGGTTTGTCTGGAACAGCCCCTAACAATCAAGATCAACAATGCTGAAGCAATCTCACGATTTCGAACTCTGAAGGAAACCCTGCATCAGTTCTGCAGACTGGTCTCTGCCATTCTGGTTCAGCAAGGTCTCTTTCTCGATGGATCAGTTTCGCCAACTGCAACCGATCAGGAGACTCACCGCCCTCGCCGGATCCGAAGCGGCGGCCCGCCTTCTGGCCTTTGTGCTGCTGCTGGCGCTCGTGAGGCTGCTCACGCTGGGTTCCTATCCCCTCATGGACACAACCGAGGCTCGCTACGCCGAGATCTCCAGAGTCATGGTGGAGCGGAACGACTGGATCACACCCTGGAACGACGCGACGACACCGTTCTGGGGGAAACCGCCACTGGCCTTCTGGGTTACGGCACTCAGTTTGCGGCTGTTCGGGATTAACGAGTTCGCAGCCCGCCTCCCTCACTGGTTCATGGGCCTTGCCATCGCCTGGCTGATCTGGTCGCTTGGGGTTCGCCGCTCACGCCGGGAAGGCGTGATCGCCCTTGCCCTGCTTTGGGGTTCGCTGATGTTCCTGGCATCGGCGGGATCGGTCATGACCGACATGGCCCTCAGCTTGGCCATCACGATCTCCATGCGAGCCTTCTGGCTGACGGCCTATGGAGAAGAGAAGGAAAGGAGACGTGAACGATGGCTGTTCTTTGTCGGTCTTGCCCTGGGCCTGCTGGCCAAGGGACCGATTGCATTGGTTCTCGTCTTGCTGCCCACGGGCCTCTGGACGATTCAGTCGGGTCAGACCGGATTGATACTCCCACGTTTTCCGTGGCTCAGGGGACTCCTGCTCACCCTGCTGATCGCACTGCCCTGGTATCTGCTCGCGGAGCAGAGAACACCCGGCTTCCTCGATTATTTTCTGCTTGGCGAGCATTGGCATCGCTTCGTAACTCCCGGTTGGGATGGCGACCGCTACGGGGTGGCGCACAAGTATCCGCGCGGAACCATCTGGTTGTTCCTTCTTGTCGATGTCCTGCCTTGGTCGCTGCTGTTGCCTCCCATGGTGTTGCTGACGCGCAGGGGAAGGCGGGCGATGAAAGAAAGCTTCGCCTTTGATCCTCCATGGCGCTCCTACCTTCTGTTCTGGGGACTAGCGCCTGCCGTGTTCTTCAGCTTCGCGGGGAATATCCTCTGGCCCTATGTCCTACCAGGAATTCCAGGGCTCGCCCTTCTCGGTGCCTCCTGGCTCGATCGCTGGCCTGCGCGGGCGCGGATCGATCGCCTGCTCATGGGCGCCATCGCGTTCATGCTCCTGCTCACCTTGGCCTTTCCGTTCGTCTGCCACAGAGCGGCCATCGCCACGAACAATTCGGCCAAGGCAGCAGTGGAAGCCTATCTTTCTTTACGGCGGCAGGGCGAGGCTATTCTGTTCATCAAACGGCCCTATTCTGCCTTGTTCTACAGCCTGGGATCAGCCGAGCAGGTGGGCGACGCAGAAGAACTACAGCGGCGGCTCGATGGATCTTCCCGCGATTTTATCGTGCTGCAAAGGCGGCAGATCGACGCTCTTCCGCCTGCTCTTTCTGGCAGGATCGAGATGATTCGTTCCTTCGGGCGTTATACTCTATTTGCGGAGAAGGAGCGTTCCACGCACGCACTCCCCTGATCGCCTTTGCCGCCTCTTGACCCATCCATCCCTGCCTTTGTCAGGCCGCTGCATGGTTGGTTGCTTCATGGCAGGCCGCTGGGCACCGTCTCTTCGGACCTTCGCTCCCGATGGCGTCGGGAGATCTCAGGGATGCTCCGGCACAGTGGCCGGTGGCCTTCGGCCTGCCAGCCACCGCCATCATTCAGCTGGCAACCCAGGATCAACGGGTGCCCTGGCTTGTGTCGCTGGCTTCCCTCCCCATCCATGAACCTTCCCCTGCGCCCCCGCGATTGGACCGTTGTGGCCCTGGCCATCGCGGGGCTCCTGCTGCTGGGGCGACTGGCGGCAGGTGAGGATCCGCCGCCCTTTGATGCCGCCCTGCTCGAGGAGTTAGGTCATCTGCCGCGCCTCCTGCAGTTGCCCCTACTGCAGATCTACCGGATGAGCGGGGTCGGGTTCACCGGCGCCCTGGTGCTGGCGGCCCTGATCTACCTAATCCGCAAGCGCTGGTGGTTGGATCTTCGCCTGCTGGTGGTGGCCACCGGTGGCATCCTCGGGATTGTGGACATCTGGCTCAAACCCCTCTTCAACCGCGCCCGTCCCCATGAAAAGTTGCTGGTGGTGGATGGCCACAGCTTTCCCAGTGGCCATGCGGCCGGATCGGTGGCCTTCTATTTCGCGATGGTGGCAATCCTTTCGCTCCACTACCCCCGCCTGCGCCGGCCGCTCACGCTTGGTGCACTCACCTGGACCGCCCTGGTCTGGCTGAGCACCCTGGTGGCCCGGGCCCACTGGCCCACCGATCTGTTGGCCGGCGGCGCGGTAGGCCTGGCCTGGCTCACGATCTGCCTGGCCTTCTGGCGCGGCGCCCAGTCCCCGGCCAATCGGCAGCCCCCTTAAGCCCTCCGCAAGCACCTCTCGCCCACCCGGTCTGGGGGGGCGGCGGCACAGTGGAGGCTCCCGCCCGCCCATCGTTGAGCCAACCCGCGTCCTCCTTCCCCGTGGAGATAAAACCAATGGAGAAAGAAGCCACCTCCGTCTCTCTGCCCCAGCCGACGGCTCCGGCCGCGACGCCTCGGCTGAACGCGCTGAGGGGCGCACGAACAGCACCGGAGCTCACGGAGAGCGAACGCCAGGAACTGCGGGCTGAACTTCATGGAGCCCTGCAGCGCTGCCCCTGGTTCACCATCGGAGTGATGGCCCCCACGGCCACGGCCGCTATCGAGGCCCTGCGCCGCTGTGAACAAGCCCTGGGCTGGCCGGCACTGGCAGCCGACGTCCCAAGCGGGGCGGCGATCGAGGGGGCCGTTTTCCTCAAGGGGAATCAACGCTCCGGCACCTTTTTGATCCGGCAGGAGGACGGCCTGGGGGTCGGGGTGCTGATCAGTGGCCAGAACTCCGAGCAGCCGGAGCTGGCCGACACCTGGGGCCCCCTTCCCCTGGATCTTCTCTGAGCCAGCGGTGGCTTCCCACAAGCTGAATCACCGTCACGGGCCCTGGGAGCAAGCCAACACGACGGGTCCGTAGGCTGAACGGGTTATCCGGCGGCCGCGGTCGCCTCTTCCGGGTCCCGATGACCAGCCCCACCGGCGTTGTTTCCCCTCCCGGTCCGCGCAGCCTGCGGATCGCCTCCCGACGCAGCCAGTTGGCCATGGTCCAAACCCACTGGGTGCGCGACGAGCTGCGGGGAGCCCATCCCGACCTCAGCATCAGCATTGAGGCCATGGCCACCCAGGGCGACAAGATCTTGGATGTGGCCCTGGCCAAGATCGGCGACAAGGGCCTGTTCACCAAAGAACTCGAGGCCCAGATGTTGGTGGACCGGGCCGACATCGCCGTGCACAGCCTCAAGGACCTCCCCACGAACCTGCCGGAGGGCCTGATGCTGGGCTGCATCACGGAGCGAGAGGATCCCGCCGATGCCCTGGTGGTGCACGCCAAACACCTGGACAAGACCCTGGCCACCCTGCCGGAGGGGGCGGTGGTGGGCACCAGTTCCCTGCGCCGCCTAGCCCAGTTGCGCCATCACTACCCCCACCTGGAATTCAAGGATGTGCGCGGCAATGTGATCACCCGGCTTGAGAAGCTCGACAGCGGCGACTATGACTGCCTGATCCTGGCGGCCGCCGGCCTGGGCCGCCTGGGCCTTGCCGATCGCATCCACGAACTGATCGACCCCGCCATCTCCCTCCATGCGGTGGGTCAGGGGGCCCTCGGCATCGAATGCCGCGAGGGGGATGCCTCGGTGCTGGAGCTGATCCAGGTGCTGGAGCATCGCCCCACTGCCCTGCGCTGCAGGGCTGAACGGGCCTTCCTGCGGGAGCTGGAGGGGGGCTGCCAGGTGCCAATCGGCGTGAACACCCGCTTCAGCGCTCCGGAAGCTGGAGGCGATCTGGTGCTCACCGGCATGGTGGCCAGCCTCGATGGCCAGCGCCTGATCCGCGATCAGGTGAGCGGTCCCCAGGAGGATCCAGAAGCCCTCGGCATCACGCTGGCGCGCAGGCTGCGGGAGCAGGGTGCGGGCCCGATCCTGGAGGAAATCTTTGCCACCGTCCGCCCCGAAGCCTGAATCCGCCGTGGTGGAGGGCGCCCCAAGGCCCCCGACGAGCAGGGCCCGACCCTTCCAGTGGAATCTGCTGGCTTGGGCTGCCCTGGTGGGCACCCTCACGGGGTTCACGATCGTGGGCTTCCACCTGTTGCTGGGCTTCATCAACAATTTCCTCTACGGACCGTTCGTGGAGGGGCTGCTGGAGATCGCCAGGTCACCGATCGCCACGGCAGCCACCACCACCGCCATCCCCCTTCCCCCACTCGAAGTGGACAGCGGCACCCCGCTGAAGTCGCTGCTGCAGCTCGGACTCGATGGCATCGGCTTCCTGACCCAGCGGGAAGCGGCCCCGGCACCGGCGAGCCCGACCCTGCCCAGCCCCCCCGATTGGCTGGCTCTCTGGCCCGTGGTGGTGGTGCCCACCCTGGGCGGGCTGGCGGTGGGGCTGCTGCGCTGGCTGAGCGGCAATCTCGGCCCGGGCCTGCCCAGCCTGATGGCCATGGCCGATGGGGCTGTGGCCTCCACCCCCAGGCTGCCCCACCTGCGGCTTCTGGCGGCCTCCCTGAGCCTGGGAAGTGGCGCCTCGCTAGGGCCTGAGGGGCCGAGCGTCGAGAGCGGCGGCAATCTGGGGCTTTGGGTGGCCGAGCGGGGAGGCCTCGTCCCGGAGGCACGCCGAGCCCTGGTGGCGGCCGGTGTGGCGGCAGGCCTGGCGGCAGGTTTCAAGGCCCCGATCGCCGGCGTGTTCTTCGCCTTCGAGGGCAACTTCAGTGGCACGCTCGGGCGTCCCAGCCTGCGGGCGGTGCTGGTGGCGGCGGTGGCCTCCGCCCTGGTCACCCAGCTCTGCCTCGGCGACGATCCAATCCTGCGACTGCCGGCCTACGAGGTGCGCTCCCCCTGGGAACTACCGCTGTATCTGGGCCTGGGCCTACTGGCGAGCCTGATGTCGTGGGCCCTGGTCCGCCTGATGGCCCTCGGCCGCGACCCCCGGCTTCAGAAGCTGCTCGGAACCCTGCCACCCGGCCTGGTCACGGCCGCCGGTGGTGCCGCTGTCGGCGGCATGGCCCTGGTGTTTCCCCAAGTGCTGGGGGTCGGCTACGACACGATCGAGGCCCTGTTGGGCAGTGACGGTGGCATCCCCCTGGTCACCCTGTTGCTGCTGATTGGGGTGAAGCTGGTAGCCACGGCACTCAGCAATGCCACCGGTTTCGTGGGCGGTGGCTTCGCCCCGGCCCTGGTGCTGGGTGCGGTGCTGGGCAACGCCTATGGCCAGCTCCTGGGGGAGGGTGGCTTTCATCTTCCGGTGGCCGAACCCCCCGCTTACGCCATGGTGGGCATGGCGGCGGTGCTCGCCGGCAGCGCCCGCGCTCCGCTCACCGCCCTGCTGCTGCTGTTTGAACTCACCCGCGACATCCGCATCGTGCTGCCGCTGATGGCGGCGGCCGGTCTGAGTGCCGCCCTAGTGGAGCGTTGGCAGGGTTTCGACAACGCCGGACTGGTGGGCGCCGATCCGATCGAGGAACGACGCAGGGCCAGCCTGGCAGCCCTTTCGGTGCGCGAAGCCTTCGAACCCACGGCCCCGCTGGTGCTACCGGCCGACACCCCCGCCACCGATGCCCTGGCCCAGTTGGTACGCGCCCACGGCCACGCCCTGCTGGTGATCGAGAACGAGAAGGTGATCGGCCTGATCAGCCTGCAGGACCTGCAACGGGGCCTCTCCGCGGCCGAGGGCCGGACGGAAGAGCTCTCGCTCGGAGCCTGTCGCCGAGGAGACCTGCTCTGGCTGCCGGAGAGCGCACAGCTGGACCGACTCGAAGACCAGCTAGTGCCGGGGGGCCTGCGTCAGATCCCGGTGTTTGCGGTGGCAGAAAGCATCGGTGGCTATCTGCCCCACGGCCTGCCCACTGGTGGCCTACCGCTTTCCGCCCTCCAGGGGGTAGCGAGCCGGGATGGGCTGGCCTGGGCACTCGCCCGCCAGCTTCAGCAGCGTCCTTTTGAAAAATCAGCCACCAAAGCTTCAGCCACCGGATCAGACTGAACCAGAAGCTGGAGGATCCGATCCAGATCGAGCTTGGACAGCTCCCCGTCCTGGCACCACTTCAGCGATGTGCTGTTGAGGGGATCTGTGGTGCGTTGAGAACAAGAATGGGACATGGGGAAGGAGCTGTTGCAGGCCAGCGTCCATCAAGCGATCGGGAAACAGTAAGGGCAGGGGAGGCGAACCAAGCTCGCCTCAGGGCTGATCTGCAGATTGTTTTCAACCTTTGCTGCCGAAGGGCTGCTCCGCTGCCATCAGGGCTTCACTTCCACCGGCGTGCCCACATCCACTTGGTCGAACAGGGCGCGCACGTGGGTCCCCAGCATGCGCACGCATCCATGGGTCACCGCCGCACCCTGGTGCACCGCCCATGCCCAGGCCGGGGGGGTGCCGTGGATCCCGAACTGATCCTTGCTGGTGGCATGGAATCCGATCCAGCGATCACCCAGGGGGCCATTGGCACCGATGGTGGGGTTGTTCTTGCCGGTCTTGGTGCTCTGGTACTGGGGATTGATCACCTTATTGCGGATGCTGAACAGGCCCTTGGGGGTGGGAGTTGCGGAATCACCGATCGCCACGGGCCACTTGCCGAGAACCTTGCTTCCCTCCCAGAGGCTGATCGTGCGCTTGCCGAGCTCCAGCACGATCTTTCGATTGCTGGTGGCCGTGGCCGCAGCAGTGGTGGCGGCGGGAAGCGGAACCACCGGCGTACGACCGGGCTGCTGCGGAACCGGGGCGGCGGCAGCGCGGCGGGTGGGGGTGGCCTCAATCGGTGGAAGGCTCGGCAGAGGCGGCAGCGGTTCAATCGCCTGGGCCCCGGTAGTCAGGCCCGCCAGGGAAACGGAGCTGAGGGCCAGGAGAGCGGCAATGGTGCGGGTCTTCATGGCTGAACGGTGTCGGGCAGGGAGTGGAGAAGCCCAGGGACCTGGTTTGGGATCGACCAGACCCCGGATCCGAAGGAGCGGATAGGGGGCCTGGTGATGACTGATCAGCCGACCAGCCTGGGATCGATGGTGTTGGTATAGCGCGCCTCACACTCCTTGATAATGCGGACAGCTTCGGAACTGCCTTCAAAACCGTTCACGCGGCAGCTGCCGGGCTTCTTGAGGTCCTTGTAGTGCTCCCAGTAGTACTGGGTTTCCTTGAGCCAGTGGGCACCGAGTTGCTCGTAGGAGGTGATGTGATCCATGCGCTTGTCATCCGCAAGCACCGCGATCACCTTGTCGTCGACCTCACCGCCGTCATCGAATTTCATGATGCCGATGATGCGGGCCTCCACCAGGGAGCCGGGCACCAGCGGTTCGGTCACGCCCACGATCTCGATGTCGAGGGGATCGCCGTCCTCGTCCCAGGTGCGGGGGATGCAGCCGTAGGCGAAGGGATAGGCGAGGGAGGAGTAGCCGACCCGATCGAGCTTGAGGTGGCCGGTTTCGGTGATCAGCTCGTACTTGTTGATCGTGTTGGAGTTGAGCTCCACGATGGCGTTGAGCCGCAGCTCGGCCTCATCGGCGAAGGCCGGCAGCACGTGAAGCAGGTTCAGCATCGTGCGGCTGGGAGCGTGGTCGATGTTCGCCATGGGAGAGCGTTGCGCGGCGGCATCCTAAGGACACCCCCATCGACGGTTCCATGGCGTGGACCGAAGCGGGAGGCCCCCTGCGGGGCTCAGGCCTCAGCGAGCAATCGGTTCACCTTCTCCTCGAGGTAGCGGAGGAAGGGCTCGGCGCTGAGCGGTGCGCCGCTGACCCGCTCCACCAGCTGATCCCCGGTCACCGACCGGCCTAGGGGCCAGACCTGCTCGTCCAGCCAGCCCCGCAGCCTGGCTGCCTCACCGGATGCCACCAGGTTTTCAATCGGCCCCAACTGGGCCTCCATGGTCTCGGACACCTGGGCACTGATCAGATGCCCCAGGGCATAGGAAGGAAAGTAGCCGAACAGCCCCTCGGCCCAGTGGATGTCCTGGAGGCAGCCCTCGCGATCATTCGGCGGCGTGAGTCCCAGCAACTCCACCATGCGGCGATTCCACGCTGCCGGCAGCTCCAGCACCGGCAATCCTTCCTCCAGCAGAGCCTGTTCCAACTCGAAGCGCAGCACGATGTGCAGGGTGTAGCTGAGTTCATCAGCCTCCACCCGGATCAGGCCCGGCCGCAGAGGGTTGAGACCACGCCAGAACCCATGGGCGCCCCCCCAGGGATCAGTCCCGAAGGCCTGCACGAAGCGGGGTTGCCAGCGGGCCGCGAAGGCCTGGCCTCGCGCCACGCGACACTCCCAGAACAGGGACTGGCTCTCGTGCACCCCCATGGAGGTGGCCTCACCGAGGGGCCAGGGGAAATAGTGATCGCCGTGGCGGGGCAGCCCCTGTTCATAGAGGGAGTGCCCCCATTCGTGGGCCGTGGCCAGGAAGGCGGAGAAGGGTTGCCCCTCCACCACGCGAGTGGTGATGCGGAAGTCGTCCGGGCCCACCGTGCAGGAAAAGGGGTGGGGCGAGCGGGAACGCTGACAGCGGGCCGGGTCATAGCCCCAGCTGTCCAGGAGTTGGCGGCAGAGGTCCTCCTGAATCGATTCCGGCAGTGCCACCGCCTCCGGGGGAGACGGCGGGGCGCCATTCACCCGCTCGAGCAGGGCTGGAATGCGCTGCTGGAGGGGTTGAAACAGCTCCCGCAGGCGGGCCTTGCTGATCTCCGGCTCGAAGGGCTGGGCCAGGGTCTCCCAGGGGCTGCGGGGAATCGGTTCGGCCGTGGCCAGCTGGGAGGCCTGCTCCCGGCGGAGAGCGATCAGCTCCGCGAGGGCGGGGGCGAAAGAAGGGAAGTCGTTGCGGCGGCGAGCCTCCTGCCAGAAGGCATTCCCGCGCGACTGCGCCTTGGCCAGCTGGGCCACCAGGGTGGGATCCAGGCAGCGCTGACGTTCCAGCTCCAGCCGCAGCAGAGCCAGATTGCGGCGGCTCGCCTCGGAGGACTCCGGATCGATTTCCGCTTCCGCCGCCGCCAGCAGGTCGGTGTAGGCGTCACTGCTCTGGCGCTGGTGGAGCTGGGTGGCGAGAAGCGCGAGCTGCTCGCCGCGCCAGGCGGCCCCCGCGGCCGGCATCACAGTGTTTTGGTCGTAATAGAGAGCACTGCTGATCGAACCCAGCAGCCGGGTCTGGTGCAGATGGTCCCTCAAGCGCTGGTGGGCGGATCCGACCTCGGCCATGGGACACAACGGCAGCGACCGCCAGCTTGGCGCCCCGGCTCGACCGCTTGCGGTGGGATTGGGCAGCAGCGCGCGCGAGTCGGGGGTGATGGATTCGGACTGGGTCAAGGCCAATCCCTCCATCGCGGCGCAATTCGGCATCGGGAGCCAGGCTGGAGACGGGCCCTCCGCGGGATACCGCCATGTCACAACGCCGCTACCGACGAGTGGTCGGTCCCAGGGCCCTCGGGCGGCGCCGATGCAGCCAACGGGCAACGGGCCGAAGGGCTGGGGTGCCCCTGTCGCTTGGCCTGATCCTGGCGCTGAGCGGTCTGCTGGGCGGAGCCAAGCCCGCCAAAGCCGCCAGCCTGGAGGACATCCGCCAGCTCGAGGATCTGATCAACGCCGCCGGCGTGGTGACCCTGGTGTCCGACCGGTGTCCCGCCAACCACGCCGGCTACTACGAACGGGACAACGCCGGCCGCCATCGTCTGGTGCTTTGCCACAACGTGGTGAACCTGGCGGATGTGGAGGCGGTGTGGGAGGTGATGGCCCATGAGTCCACCCACATCATGCAGGCCTGCACCGGCACGACCGCCATCGCCGATGAATACATGCCCCGCACCTTCCGGGAACTGCGCACGATGGCACCGCACTACGCCAAATTGATCGACCTCGGCTACCCCAGCGGCGACCAGCGGCTGGAAGCGGAAGCCTTCTGGATGGAGCTCCAGGCCCCGGCCACGGTGATCAGCCTGTTCCGCAGCCTTTGTGGCAGCGGTTTGCGGCGACCCTGAATCCCAAAGCGCCATGCGCTGGCGATGCTCACTGCCAGTGCAGCTGCATCGGCACGGCTCCCTCCAGGCTCTTTTTGACGGGGCAGCCCTCACCGGCGCGTTTCATGAGCTCCCGCTGAGAGTGCTGCAGGCCAGCCGGCAGGGTGATCCACACCGTGAGCTGCTCAATGCGCCGCACCCCCGAGCTGGTCATGGTCTTCTCCACCCGGGCCTCACTCCCTTCAATGGCGAAGCCGTGGCGCTCGGCCGTGATCCCCATGATCGTGAGGATGCAGGTGGCCAGGGCGGTGGCCACCAGATCCGTGGGCGAGAAGGCTTCACCGCGGCCCTGGTTGTCGAGCGGCGCATCGGTGAGCAGCTCGGCAGCGGAGGCGACATGAACCGCCTGGCAGCGCAGCTGGCCTTCGTAGCGGCAGGTCATGGTGGTCATGGCGGAAACGGCGGCGGATCCCCATCCTGTTCATCCATCCCAGCGCGACAAGCTGGCAGCGTTTGGCCGTGGTTGCCGCGGCCCCCATCGAGGGCTTGGCTCCCGCAACCCTCAGCCTCCCACCAGCTCCAACTCCTGCAGCAGGCGGCGCTGGGCCCAGGCGGAAACAAAACGATGGGCCGCCTGGGCGCCGCTGATCGCCACCGGCGGCACGCCGATGCCGGGGAAGACCCCCGCACCACACAGCACCAAACCCTCGATCGGGGTGGAACCACCCGGAAAGGGCCCACGATCGGCCGGCCAGGCCGGGCCATAGCTGCCCTGATGCACCCTCAGCCAGTGCCGATGGCTCAGGGGGGTGCCCTGAAGTTCCAGTACAACCCGCTCGCGCCAGTCGGGGAGCATCTGCTCGAAGACGTGATGGAACACCGAACAACGCTCCCGCTTCAGTGCCTCGTAGGCGGGGGTACCCCGCTCCAGATCCTTCCAGATCTGCCAGGGTTCATTGGCCGGGGTGTAGCCATGCAGCAGCTGGTGTCCGGCCGGCGCCAGGGAAGGATCGAGGCGCGACGGCATCGAGAGAACCACCATGTTGCGCTCGGCCCCGATGCCCCGCTGCCAGTCGCCCACCCAGACGCTGTGAACCGGCAGATCGGCGAGCTCCTCGCCGCCGCGCAGTCCCAGGTGCCAATGCAGGAAGCTGGCGCAGGCGGGCGTGGCGGCCTGGCCTGCGCGCCAGCGATCGGGCACCAGCTCCGGGGACAGCAAATCGAGGGTGTCCCAGGGGCTGGCGCTGCAGATCACGCCGCGACGGGCGCGAAGGATCGCGCCACCGGCTTCGGGGGTCAGGAGCACCCCGACGGCCCGGCCGCCCTCCACAAGGATCCGCTCTACCGGTGCCTTGGTCCGCACCGTGCCGCCATGGCGTTCGATGCCCCGCACCAGGGCCGCCGCCACCGCGGCACTGCCGCCGAGGGGGTAATCGAGGCAGGCATCGGGTTCAAACCACTCGCCGAACAATGTGGCCATCGCGGCGGCGCTGGTGTGGTCCATCTCCAGGCCGGAGATCAGGAAGCAGAGGAGCTCCACCCAGTGCAGCAGGAAGGGATCGCGCAGGTGGCGACGGGCCAGCGGGCCGAAGGCACCCCCCAGGGCCGCCAGCTGGGGTGCCCGGCCCAACAGCCCCAGGCCGGCGCCACCCCCGAGGGTGAGGACGCTGCCGAGGCCGGGCCGCAGGGCCAGAAGTGGTAGGGAACGAGCGGCGCGGCAGAGGGGCTCGATCGCGATCAGGAAACCATGCCATTCGTCCGCCACGGCAGGCCCCCGCAGCTCCCGCAGCACCGCCAGGAAGGGATCCATCCCCACCCCCACCCGCAGCCGACCCTCCGGCAGCAGCAGATCCCAGTGGTGGTAGGGCACCACGGGCACCGATTCCCCCACCGCCCGCAGCACCTGGGTGAGGGGATTGCTGGAGGGCCAGCGCCCCAGGCCACTCCACAGGGAGGGCCCTGACTCGAACTGAAAGCCGCGCCGACTAAAGCCGTGCGCGGCGCCGCCGGCAACGCTGTGGGCCTCCACCACCAGCACCACAAGGCCATGGCGGGCGGCGATGGCGGCGGCGCAGAGGCCCCCGAGACCGGCACCGATCACGATCAGGTCGGGTTCGCCGGGGCGACCGCCAGGAGTCGCTTCAGCGCTCATCGTGGCTCCCCGATCAGCCCCTGCTCAGCGACAGGTTGAACCCTCACGGCTACCAAGGAGGGGGGCTCCAACAAACATGGCGAAATCGAGCCGGGTTCTCGGAGCCCTGCCTTACGGATCACAACCCTCCGGCAGAGACAGCATCCTCAGTTCGCTCCAGATCGGCGGGACCGGCCGGTGGCACGACCCGAACAGCAACCCGATCGCCGGCGGAGGGAGCAGCCCCACAACGCCCACCGCGAATCGCGCAGAGCTGCTCAAGGCTGGGTCGGCCGGTGATCCGGAGCCGCGCCGAGGCCCAGACGGCATACAGGGCGTTCACCAGAGACGCCAGTAGGGGCCAGCCGGTGGGGACATACAGCCACCCCAAGTCGATCAGCTGATAGGCGCGGCGGAAGACCTCCACATCCTTCAGAACCTCGCCGGTGGCTGCAAGGGCATGGATGCGGCCCATCGCCTCGCGGTAGCTGATGCCGCCATGGGTCGCCGGTTCGTAGTCGCCGGCATCGATGTCCACGAAGGCGAGCCGAGGCGCACTCGGATGGAGACGCCGGTCACGCTGCTCGAGAAAGCGCACCTCCCGCACGCAGAGGGGGCAGCCGCCGTCGTAAAGGATCGTGAGCTCAGCCATAGTTCGACGTTAAGCAAACGAGCGGCCCCGCTGAGGGACCCGAACCGTGCCACGAAACAGCTTCTGCAGCTCCTCCAACGGCACCGGCTCCTCCAGCCCAGTTCTCGACAGGCCAACGGCATGCGGATCGAGCGGGATCCCGGAAGCCGCACTGTCATTGAGGCGTGCCATCCAGCCGTGCCATCCAGGCGTGCCATCCGGGCGTTGGCGGCGGCCAACCCCGCAACGGGTTGCCAGCCTTCACTCAGGATCCGTTCTTCCAATGCTGCGCCAGAGCCTCCATTCCCTCAGCCTCCAGACCAGCGGTGAGGGCTTCACCGACCTCACCGGGGCCCTCAACCGGGAGATCAGCGCCAGCGGGCTGAAGAACGGCGTGGCCACCCTCGCTTCGTTGCACACCAGCTGCAGCCTCACCATCAATGAGAACGCTGATCCCCGCGTGCTGGAGGATCTGGCCACCTTCCTGCGGGCCCTGGTGCCGGCGGAGGGGGTGCGGCCCCTGAGCGGCCGGGGTGAGCTGCGACCCTGGCGCCACGACGACGAAGGCCCCGACGACATGCCGGCCCACATCCGCACCGCCCTCACGGCCACCAGCCTGAGCCTCTGCTTTCAGGGCGGAGTTCTGCTACTCGGCACCTGGCAGGCGGTGTACCTCTGGGAGCATCGGGCCCGGCCACACCGGCGCCAGCTCAGCCTGCAACTGATCGGCGAGTGAGGCGGGCGCCGAAACCTGCCCGATGCTTGAAGGTATCAGGCATGGTTGAGGACCAACCCTGCACTCCCCCATGGCCGCCCAGCCCCTCAGCCCCGATGCGATCGCCCAGCTACCCAAGCAGCTCCCCGCCTGGACCCTGAAGGAGGGCAAACTCCACCGCGAGCTGCGCTTCGCCAATTTCTCCGAGGCCTTCGGCTTCATGGCCCGGGTGGCCTTGGCTGCGGAACAGCTGAACCATCACCCCGAATGGAGCAACGTCTGGAACCGGGTGGTGATCAACCTCACCACCCACGACTGTTGCAGCCTCTCCAACCTCGATCTGGCACTGGCCCAGCGGATCGAGGCGCTAGCAGGTCAACTGGGGGCCTGAAGGGATCCGATCGTTCCTTCCGCTCAGGCCGGTTCCGATCAGGCCACTCCCATCGCGACAACAGCAGCCTCCCAGCGGCAACTCCTGGCGATCACCCCCTCTTCATCGGCCGGGAGCACCAGCAGCTCCCCCAAGTGGCAACTGATCACCAGCAGCGCGAGGGAGGCGGGAGCGCAGCGATCCTGCCTGAGGTCAGCAGTTCCACAACAATCAGGCATGAATGCCTATGGCTTCACCCTGCGGATGGGGCAATAGTGATTGCATCGAACCGGAGGCACCAGCGATGGACGACACGCCACCCAATCAGGTTCCAGGAGTGCGCTGACCGCAGGCCCCTGCTCCAACAGTCTTGTACCAATCTGAGGTTTCCAGGTCCCCAGCGGATCACCCGATGCACCGCCCCAGGTGCCCCCGGGTCAAGGAAACCGATCCATGGATGCCATGGCCCCAGGTGCCGCCTTCCGCAGCTCCGCCCCCATCCCATCTTTTCTGGTCATCAAATGATCACCAAAAGCTGACGCTTCTTGATGGAAGTGCATGATGTCGGCTTGGTACCTCGTGCCAGTTCGGCCCCATCACCCATCCCGGCCCGACGGGCCCTCGTCGCATCAGCCCTGACCAACCCAAGAACCACTCGGATCACGACCCACCCATCCACGAACGCCAGCCAGCACGGCCGGCGGCCATCGGGAGGGCACCGTGCCGCTGAAGCCCGATCCATCAAGGATCGGGCTTTTTCATGGCGCTTTTCTGCCGTTCGATGCCGTGCCGGTCCCGGGCCGGGGAACCACTACGGCGCGTGAACCGGCGCTTCGTGGCGGCACGGGAGCAATACCATCCCAGGAGCACGAAGCAACTTCCATGCTCGTTGGCGAAGTGTTCCTGGAAACCATGGCCACCGGGATCATCACCCAGCAGGAAATCGACTGGCTCACCACTCATCAGGCTGGCTTCAGCCGAGAGGAGGAGGCGATGGCCCTCAAGATCGGCCGGCTGCTTGATGAGGGCCAGCTGCAGATCGGATGCCGGCTGCTGGGCAAGGACGCCCCCGAGGCCCACCTTGCCTCCTGAGATCAGAATCTCTCTGCCGGTTGATTCCCGGTCCGCCCTCAGGCAAGGGATCCGCCGCAACTGGATCCCGCCCCGGCGGTGCAGCCGAAGCAGTGTCCCCCAACCCGGATCGGCCCGCCGCCGGGGTCCCAGTCCAGCAGATCGCTCAGATGGCGCGGCTCCGGCAGGCCCAGCCCCAGTTGCTGATTGAAGTCGCAGTCGTGGAGGCGGCCCTGCCAGTCCACGCTCAGCAGGCTGCGGCACATCACGCTGGGGAGGTTCTCCGGGCGGTGGTGGAGGCGCAGCAAGTTGTTGTAGCTCTCCAGGCCCTCCGGAGGCAGGGCCTGGGCGAAGCGTTGAATCGGCATGTTTGTCAGGGCCAGCAGCCGGCTGAAAACCACGCCATGGTCCCGGGCCAGGACGCGGCGATAGTCCTCCTCCAGCTGCCGCTGGGGCGGCGGCAGGGCCGCCCCCTGGGGATTGAACACCAGGTCCAGCTCCAGAGCGGAGCCTGGCTGGCCGTAGCCGAGGCTGTTGAGTTCCCGCAGGCCGGCGATGCTGCGCGTGAACACTCCGGCCCCCCTCTGCCGGTCCACGTTGTCCGCCTGGTAGCAGGGCAACGACGCCACCACATGCACGCCCTGGTCGGCCAGAAAGGCGGCCAGGCCCTCCTGGCCGCTCTCCTGAAGGATGGTGAGGTTGCAGCGATCGATCACCTCCACACCCAGGGCCCGGACCTGGCGCACCAGGCTGCGGAACTGGGGATGGAGTTCCGGGGCTCCCCCGGTGAGATCGAGACAGGAGAGCCGGCGGGCCTGGAGCACGGCCGGGATGAGCGCAACCGTGGCGGCCTCCATGCTTTCGGTGCGGTTCGGACCGGCCCCCACGTGGCAGTGGCTGCAGGCCTGGTTGCAGCGGTAGCCCAGGTTCACCTGCAGGGTGGAGAGAACCCCGCGGCGGAGAGCGGGAAACTGCATAGTCAGCTGCGTGTGGTCCCCAGGGTCGGCAGCCCGAACGGCGCTGACAGGAGCAGGGTTAACGATGGACATCCTGAGGCTGAACCGCTGGCCGGGGTCGAGGCTAGGGGGCCGCAACCGGGGGGCCCGGGGTCTCCCGTGGAAGCGGCTGGATGCAGCAACACGGGGCTGATCGGAGCAGGCCTGGTCCACAGGAACCAGCAGGTGCAGCGAAGGAGGAGGATGGATGAATTCCGATCGCTTCCATGGCCCGCTTCCTGCTGGTGCTGAAACCCAGATCTCCCCTGGACACAACAGCCCTGATCGCGGGACTGGATCCGATGCTCGATGAGCTCGAAGCTGAGGTCGACCACCGCACGGCGGCCCACCTCAGCGCCATGCTCAGCGGTTCCGAGAACCTGCGGCTTCAGCTGTTCGCCGATGTGCAGTCCAAGCTGGAGGGTCGGGTTCTGGAGGTGGTGCTGATGAGCCGGGAGGCCATGGGCCGCGGAGCTCCCCTGACGCGGGAGCGCTTCGAGCGACTGGTGAACCTGGCGACCGACACCATGCCCCATCTGACCCCGGTGTTCCGTTCCGATCGGGATGGCCCCATGCCCTTCGGCGTTTGATGCGATGACCTCGATCCGGACGCTCCGACCGGCCTCCGGGCCCCTTCCCCAGGCCGAACAGCTCGATCCCCCCCGGGGCTATCGGCTTCTGGCCTGGATTGGCCTGGTGGCGAACGCTCTGCTGATCCCGGCAGGCATCTTCACGATCCTGCGGGATCCGATCTGGCGGATCCCCAACATCGCCGTGGGAGCGGGGGCCGTTCTCCCCTGCGCGGTGGTGGGTCTGGTGGCCTGCATCGCCCTGCTGCGCTGGCGGCACTGGGGGGTGGTGCTGGCGATCGTGGCCCTCTCCCTGAACCTGGCGATCGCGTTGCCCTACGGCATCGTGCGGCTGGTGATGGTGGCGCAGGGCCGCCTGGCCCTGGCCCTGGCCTTGCCGCTGCTGCTCGCAGGCCAGGCGGCTGCGCTGGTCTTCTGGTGCAGGCCGGGCGTGCGCGAATACCTGCGCTGAGTCCCGCTGATCGTTTCAGAGCACAACCGGCACCCCAATCTGTGCCGACGGTGACAGTCAGCAGCTGGCACAGCCTTCAAAATGGGTAGCTGCGCCGGGATGTGTTCGATGGTTCTGCCCCTTCAGCCTCAGTCCGTCACCAAGGTCGCCAGCGATGTTGTCCGACCGAGCACTGGTTCGGCTGCCAATCAACGGGTCTACCGGCTGGTGGATCACCGGGGGGATCCCCATCCCGTGCTCGACGATCTCTACGAAACCCTCGACGCTGCCTGGTCGGAAGCCCTCTCCTGGTGGCATGGCGAGCGGGGCCCAGCGGCACCGCCCGTAGGCATCGGCGTTGAGGTGAGCACCGGCAGTGGGGTGTGGCGCACCCTGCGGCACCCGGAGGGCTGAACACTTCAGCTTCCGCGTGGCTTCTGACCAGCACGATCAGCCCTCAGCAGCTTCACCACGACGAGTTCACCAGTAGGTGTTCTCGTAGATCCGCAGCGTGCCCACGCCCACAGGGCTTCCCAGGGGATCCGCACCAGCCGGAAAGGCCACCACCTGGAAGAGATAGGTGTCTGATTGGATCGGATTAGTCCAGGGCACCACCGACACGGTCACGGTGCTGCCAGGCGGAATCGGCTCTGGAAACTCCAGGGTCATGGTGCGGGTGTCGTTCTTGAAGCGCGCCTTAACGGGCACTGGGCGCCCCTCGTGCCGCGGCCTGCCGAGAAAGGCGCGGGTGCGCTCCACCAGGAAGGGAAACTGTCGGTCGACCCCGCGGATCTGCTGAAACGTGAAACCGGCGAGGGACGCTCCAGCCTCGGGGTCCAGGTTCAGCGTGAAGTAATACTCCGGCAACGGCTGGCCGACCGTGGTGTTGTAGCTGACCAGGTCAACCTGCCAGGGGGCCTTCACGAACACGGTGGAACCTGCCAGCTCAAGGGCTCTGGCAGGAGCACCTGGCAGGGTCAGAAGCCATGGCTTCGGCAGGAGAGACACCGGTGGCTCAGAGGTTGTGAAGCGAGGAGATTCGGGATAACCCCAGGCCAGCAACGCCGCTGCGACAACAACTCCCATCCAACGAGGTGGCCAGCGCATCAGCGGGTTGGACCATCGACTGGTGAAAAGCTAAGCCTGCTGCCGGCTCGCCATCAGGAAGGGCTGGGGATCCTGATCGCGACGGTGCTGCAGCGGCAGGGGATGGCCAGGGGCTGCGGCGGCGACCGGATCGAGAGCAGCGGTTTGCAGCAGTGCCTGCCGCAGTCTGCGGGCGGCATGGAGCGGCATGTCCCGTGGCACGTTGATGCGCTGGGCCAGGCTTCGCAGTCCTGCCGCCGTACCACCCGGAGGAGGGCAGGCGGAGCCCCGGCTCAGCAGGGTGAGAGCACAGCGCAAGGCCGTGTCAAATGAGTTGGCATCGCCTGAATCCCCATAGCGGGCCACCAGCGTGCGCCGGTGCCGCAACACCCGGGCCAGGGCCACGGCCACCGCATCGGGGGGTTCCGGCTGGCTGGTTTCCGGATCGTCCTCTCCAGGAGCAGCGATCGGCCAGGGGCCGTAATCGATCCGTTGCGCAAGCTGCCGCTGGTGAGGGGAACCATCGGCATAACAGCCCCCCATCTGGGGAGGCAGATCATGGGCATGGGTATGGAAGTCACTCTGGGTGGCCAGGTAAGCGGGACGCTCCTCCAGGGCCCGAAACCAGCGGTCGATGGCAGCGTGCCGGCGCCGCAGCAGGTAGCCCTTGTAATAGGCCAGGCTCGCCCCCATCCGTTCGACATAGGGAACGAACACCAGGTCAGCCGAGCTGATCTCCCCCAGCAGGAAAGGTCCAGGGGCGGCCTCCAGGACCTCGGCCATGGCGGTGGCCATGCGATCGAAATCTTGGGCGGCCTGGGTCTCGGAGCTGGGGCCCGGATGCGGCACACAAAGCCACTGGCACCAGGCCCGAAACAGCAGCCGCTCCAGCCGACGCAGCGGCATGACCTCCGGAGCCTCCATCGCGAACCGCAGCGGCCCGAAGGCCGCCTCCAGGGCAAGAAGAATGCGATCGCTCTCGGTGATCAGCTGCCCGTCGAGCTCCAGCGCCGGCAACATCCCGGAGGGCACGAGCTGGCGGTACCAGCTCTCCTTCTGCCCATAGCAGACCATCGTGACCTTGCGAACCCGATAAGGAATTCGCTTCTCCTCAAGCCACAGCCACACCTTCTGGCAATAGGGACACCAGGCGTGGTGATCGCGGTAGAGGGTCACCCGCACCGACGCCTCGCTTTGGCCGAACAAACGAAGGGTGGCCTGGGCGCTGGCGGGGCCGTTGATGCGATCCGGGAGCGGGGCCGCCCATCCCTCCAGCTGGGTCCAGGTGGCGGACAACCCAGGCGAGAGAACGCCCAGGGAAGACGATTCGGCGGGCAACGGAGCGTCCAAGGCGGCAGGGTGGAACAAGCTGATCCTGGCGGAGCCCCCGGCGGAGCATGAGCGTTGGCCGTGGGGATCCCAAAGCAAAAAACCGGACCCGCACCCTTGTGGTGAAGGGGAGATCCGGAAGTGTGGGGCTGGATGCCGATGCCGGCTCAGCCCTTGGTGGCCTCGGCCTGGTGGTGGTACTCGTGGCCGCGATATTGGAAGACGTGGTCGGTATCGACCGCAGCGGCCTCGTGCAGGAGGGTGCGGGTGAAGTGCAGGCCGCGGTAGGCATGGTCCACCGGGGTGGCGGAGGGCAGCTGGCGCTGCACCTTGTCGTAGCGGATGCCGCGGTACTGAAGACGGGTCATGGACTCAGCCTCGAAGGGTGGGGTTGGTTTCCGCTTCGTGGAGTGGAGCAAGGAGCGTTGCTTCGCCGAGCGGATGGCTACTTCCGGTGATACCGATCCCGGGAAACCGGGAGGCCTTGGTCCGCGGACCAATCACCCAACGTTTTGTCCTCCAACTCATTATGCAGCAAAAGAATGTTCGTGGTGGACATTTCACCAGTTCCTTCATCTGCCGTCACACAACAGGGCTTCAAGCCCGCGGCACGACCTCAGCCCCGTCCACCGCCGCAACGCCAAGCCCCACGCGGATATACCGGCCTCCGAGCCACGATCCTGCCCCAGCCCGCCTGGCGCACACCCCGCCCTGGCGAATACGAAGCCTCCTGATTTCGTAATTGCGACTACCGACGCCTGCCGCAAGGTGCTGAACGATTGATCGATAGGCAGCTCGAGGCTGCCCCATCACGATCCAATCCCTCATGACCGTTGCTCGACCCCATCCGAACAGGCCGGCGGCGCGCAGTCTCCAGCAAGCCAGCCTCTCGGATGCCCCCCGGCTTCTGCTCAGCAGGATCCGCGGCCTGTCCTCCAACCGCACGCTGACCTGGCTCACCTGCATCCCGATCGCGCTGCTGGGCCTGGGCCTCTTCAACCTGTCGGCCCATGCGGCCCAGCTGCCCGAACTGACACCGGCCTTCCTGGCCAACAACATGTTCGTGCTGATCTGCGCCGCCCTGGTGATCTTCATGAACGCCGGTTTCGCCATGGTCGAGGCCGGGCTCTGCCGCCAGAAGAACGCCGTCAACATCCTGGCCAAGAACCTGATTGTGTTTTGCTTGGCGGCAACGGCCTACTGGTTCATCGGTTACAAGATCATGTACAACGCCAGCTGGGTGATCCCGGGCTGGTTCAAGTTCGGAGGTCTGTTCTTCGATCCGACCGTCACTCCGGAGATGGTCACCGGCGGCAAGCTTGTGCCCAGTGTGGACTTTCTCTTCCAGCTCGCCTTCGCCGGCACCGCCGCCACAATCGTGTCGGGCCTGGTGGCCGAAAGGATCAAGTTCGGTGAGTTCATCATCTTCTCGCTCATCCTCACCGGCATCCTCTATCCCATTTCCGGCTCTTGGCAGTGGAACGTGGGTGAGGGCTGGCTCAACAAACTTGGATTCATCGACTTCGCCGGATCCACCGTCGTGCACTCCTTTGGTGCCTGGGCGGGTCTGATGGGAGCCATCCTGCTCGGCCCCCGCATCGGCAAATTCGTCGACGGCACCCCCCAGGCCATGCCCGGTCACAACCAGGCGATTGCCACCCTCGGCTGCCTGATCCTCTGGCTCGGCTGGTTCGGCTTCAACCCCGGCTCGGTGTTGGCCATGAACGAACAGGTTCCTTACATCGCTGTCACCACCACCCTCGGTGGTGCCGCCGGCGGCATCGCAGCCACCCTGTTCAGCCAGTTCACGGGCGGCAAACCCGATCTCTCGATGACCATCAACGGCATCCTGGCCGGTCTGGTGGGTGTCACCGCAGGCTGCGACGGCTATTCCATGCCCGCCGCTTGGGTGATCGGGTTCATCGCTGGCATCCTTGTGGTCTACTCCGTGGCCCTGATCGACAAGATCGGCATCGATGATCCGGTCGGTGCCTGGTCCGTGCACGGCACCTGCGGCATCTGGGGCACCCTGGCCGTAGGACTGTTCAACATGAACAAAGGCCTGTTCACCGGCAACGGCTTTGCTCAGCTCGGTATCCAGTTCGTGGGCGTGCTGGCCTTTGCGATCTTTTCGGCGGTCACTTCCTGGATTGTCTGGTCGGTGATCGGCGCCATCTTTGGCGGCATTCGCGTTACCCCAGCCGAAGAATCCGAAGGTCTCGACATCGGCGAACATGGCATGGAGGCCTATCCGGATTTCGCCTCCGCGAAATGAACGGGAAAGGTGGGGATCTGCGATCTCCACCCCACGATCCACACCATCCTTGCTGCTTCCATTACCGCATCAATCCCTGCCTAGGCGATGCTCGCCTTCCATCTGCAGCATCATTTTCTCAAGTGGTAACGATGACTACCGGCTCAACACCCGCTCACGATGGATGGTGGGGATGAACGCTGAGGTCTGCCTCTTTCATGGCTTTTGTCCCCCTGGTCAGCGGTGGTTTCACACCGCTCACTGTCTTTGATCGATGGCGCAGGCGCTTCCTGGCGGGGGTCCAGGATCCGCAATTGCGCCGCTCCGCATTCGTGATGATCGGCATCGCCGCAGGTTTGGCCCCGCTGATGGCTGGAGCTGCCCACGCAGCCCTTCCGAAAGCTGTCAACGACGGTGCCGACACCCTCCTGATGCTGATCGGCTCGGCCCTGGTGCTGTTGATGACTCCAGGCCTGGCCTTCTTCTATGGCGGCTTCACCCGCTCGAAGAACGTGCTCAACACGATGATGATGAGCTTCTTCCTGATGGGGCTCATCGGGGTGCTCTGGGTGGTGATCGGCTACAGCCTCGCCTTCGACAGCGGCTTCAAGAGCCCCTTCATCGGTGGCCTGGGATCGATGTGGATGAACGGAGTCGGCGGCGAATTCGGCGATGCCCCCCTGGCCGACGGCTTCAACCTGAGCGCCTCCTCCTTCGCCCTCTTCCAGGGCATGTTCGCGATCATCACCCCGGCCCTGATCTCGGGTGCCATCGTTGAACGGGTGAGCTTCAAGGCTTGGTTCTGGTTCTGCCTGATCTGGAGCCTCCTGATCTACTCGCCGATGGCCAAGATGGTGTGGGGCGGTGGATTCCTTGGCCCCTTCGGTAGCGTTGGAGCGATTGACTTCGCCGGTGGCACCGTGGTGCACATCGCCTCGGGTGTGGCTGCTCTCGTCGCTGCCGCCATCATCGGCGAACGCAGCACCTGGCCGAACAGCAAGCGTCCTCCCCACAACGTTCCCTTCATCCTGCTGGGTGCGGGTCTGCTCTGGTTCGGCTGGTTCGGTTTCAACGGCGCCAGTATGTTCGCCGCCAAGACCGCTGGCTATCCCTTCCTCACCACCACCACCTCGGCTTCTGCCGGTCTGCTGGCTTGGTGCCTGATTGAATGGTTCAAGGATGGCAAGCCCACCGCCGTCGGCGCTGCCACCGGTGCTGTGGCCGGACTGGTGGGGATCACTCCTGGCGCCGGTTTCGTCTACATGCCCCAGGCAATCCTGATCGGTGCGCTCACCGCCCTCGCCTGCTTCATCGCCGTTCAGATCAAGTCGGCTATCAAGTTCGACGATTCCCTTGACACCTTCATGGTGCACGGAGTCGGCGGCACTGTTGGCGCCCTGCTCACCGGCATTCTTGCAGCCAAGTCGTTGGTTCCCGCCGACTACTTTCCCCTCTCGGCAAAGATTATGGAAGAGGGTGGCAATGCCGGCCTGTTCATCGCGCAATTGAAGGCCGTTCTGTTCACCTACGGTTTCGTGGGTCTCGGCACGGCCCTGATTCTCTGGTTCCTCAAGCTGTTCATGCCTCTGCGCGTGAACGAAAACGATGAGGAACGGGGCCTCGATTTTGTGGCCCACGGGGAAGAAGCCTACGATCCGATGACCACCTGAAGCGGAGAAACCCATGAAAATGATTACAGCCCTCGTGCGTCCCTCCAAAGTTGACCCCGTGAAGACCGCTCTTGTCGCCCTCGACATCGTGGGCATGACCGTGAGTGATGTGCGCGGTTTCGGTCGCCAGAAGGGCCAAGTTGAGCGCTATCGTGGCAACGAATTCACCGTGGAATTTATCCAGAAATCCAAGATCATTGTGGTGGTCGATGACGCCAAGGTCGAGACCGCCATCCAAGCCATCACCGAAGCCGCCCGAACGGGCGAGATCGGTGATGGCAAGATCTTCGTGAATTCTGTGGAAACGGCAATCCGAATCCGCACCGGAGATCGCGGCGCCTCAGCACTCTGAATCCAGTTCAGCCAACCATTAGGCCCCAACATCAAGGGGCCTTTTTTTTGAGTGATTCACTCCAAGCCGTCCTGGAAGGCACGGGAATTCAAAATGAACCTACCAAGAAACGTGGATGAATCGAATGGAATCGGCTCATCAAAACTCATACCCACATAATGAGCCCGCATCACATCATCTCTCCATAGCACCCGCGCACGACGTGAAATAAACAGTGAACCAGCGTGCTGGTGGAGTCGCAGGGTGCAGGAAATGCCGGAGGGGATCGGCTCGTAAGACTGAACACAAGCCCCGCGAGTGCTGATATCCCACAACATGCCATGGTATGTACGTGTCGATGTGATCAAGTCGGCCATGATCCGCACGCTGAGCTCTGAAACCGAATAACGAGGTTCCCGGCGTTTAGACAGTAATTTCACCGCCTCGGGCTTCGAGATCGGACGAAACCAGGGATTCATTAAATCCTCTCAAGATTCCACAATAAAGGCAATGTCCCGCAGAATGCGATCACAGGGGCACATCACGTCCCATTCCCCCAGACCTCCGTGCCGACTCCCGCAGCCCCTGACCACTTCGATCTGCTCGTGATCGGGGCTGGATCCGGCGGCCTCGCCGCCGCCAAACGGGCCGCTTCTTATGGCGCCAAGGTGGCCATCGTGGAAGGCGATCGGGTCGGGGGCACCTGCGTGATCCGCGGCTGTGTGCCCAAGAAGCTGCTGGTCTATGGAGCCGCCTATCGCCAGTGGCTCGCTGACGCCCCCAGCCATGGCTGGTTACCCCTGCAGGCGGAGGGCCTGCGCTGCGACCCCCCCCGGTTATTCGCGGCGGTGAGGGCCGAGGTGGATCGCCTCCATGACCTCCACCTCGGCTTCCTCAAGAAGGCGGGGGTGGAGCTGGTGCCGGGCTGGGGACGATTTGTTGACGAGCACACCGTGGCGGTGACCGACTCCCTGGGAGAGGGGCGCCGGCTGCGGGGGGAGCGGATCCTGATCGCCGTGGGCGGGCGCCCTGTCCGGCCACCACTTGCAGGTGCCGATCTCGGCTGGGTCAGCGACGACCTGTTCGAACTCCGGGAACTGCCGCAGCGGGTGGTGGTGGTGGGAGGAGGATTCATCGCCTGCGAATTCGCCGGCATCCTCCACGGCCTCGGTGTGGAGGTGATCCAGATCGTGCGGGGCGAGCGGATCCTGCGGGGCTTTGATGCTGAGGCCGCGGCCCACGTGCAGGAGGCGATGGTGGCCGGCGGCATCGATGTGCGAACCAGCACGGTGCCGGGCGCCATCGAACGGGATGGTGAGGGCCTGAGCCTGCGCACCGCCACCGGAGAGACGATCGGCTGCGGCGGCGTGTTGCTGGCCACGGGCCGCAGGCCCTTCCTGGAAGGACTGCACCTTGAGGCGGCCGGTGTTCAGGTGGTCGACCGGCGGATTCCCGTGGACCCGGATCAGGCCACGAATGTGTCCCACATCTTTGCGGTGGGCGATGTGACCGACCGCATCAACCTCACCCCCGTAGCCATCGATGAGGGCCGCGCCTTCGCCGACAGCACCTATGGCAACCTGCCCCGGCGTGTGAACCACGATCTGGTGGCCAGTGCCGTGTTCAGCCAACCGGAGCTGGCCACCGTGGGGCTTAGCGAGGAGGAGGCTCTCCGCCGCCACGGCAGCGAGGGGGTGCGGGTCCACCGGGCGCGCTTCCGTCCGATGACCCAAGCCCTGGCGAAGCGGGGACCGGCTGTGCTGCTCAAACTCGTGGTGGAGGTGGCCAGCGACCGGGTGCTCGGCTGCCACATGGTGGGCGACCATGCCGCCGAGATCATCCAGATGGCGGCGATCGCCGTGGGGATGGGGGCCACCAAGGCCGACTTCGATCGCACGATGGCCCTGCACCCCACGGTGGCCGAGGAGTTCGTGACGATGGCGAGCTGATTGCGCTCGACTCGCCCAGATCAGACGGCCGCGAGCCCCTTCTCGTTGAACACCCCTTCGAACAGCACCGAACTGAGGTAACGCTCGCCGGAATCGGGCAGCACCACCACGACGGTACGGCCTGCGAACGCCTCCTCCCTGGCCAGCCGCAGGGCCGCCGCGGTGGCGGCACCACAGGAGATACCCGCCAGGATGCCCTCCTCCTTCATCAGCCGCCGGGCCATCGTCACGGCCTCTTCATCACTCACCGTCTCGACTCGATCGATCAGGCTGAGATCCAGGTTCTCCGGCACGAAGCCCGCTCCGATGCCCTGGATTTTGTGGGGCCCGGGACGAAGGGGCGCCCCCGAGAGGGTCTGGCCGATCACCGGGCTGTTGAGCGGTTCGACCGCCACCGACACGATCGAGCGTCCACGCGTCTGCTTGAAATAACGACTCACGCCGGTGATCGTGCCCCCGGTGCCCACACCGGACACGAAGACGTCCACCTCTCCAGCGGTGTCCTCCCAGATTTCCGGGGCGGTGGTGTCGTGGTGGATGCGGGGATTGGCCGGATTGCTGAACTGCTGGAGCATCAGGTAGCGGTCGGGCTGGCTCTCGACCATCTCCCGGGCCGCCGCGATGGCGCCACCCATGCCCAGCCTTCCCTCGGTGAGCACCAGGCGAGCTCCGTAGGCGGTGAGCAGCTTGCGCCGCTCCATGCTCATCGTTTCCGGCATCGTGAGGGTGAGGGGGATCCCCCGGGACGCCGTGACAAAGGCCAGGGCGATGCCCGTGTTGCCGCTGGTGGGTTCGATCAGCTCCCGGCCAGATCCCAGCAGTCCATCCTTTTCGGCCTGCCAGATCATGGCGGCGCCGATCCGGCATTTCACCGAATAGGCCGGATTGCGACCCTCAATCTTGGCCAGCACTTTGGCGCGGCAACCTTCCGTCACCCGGTTCAACTGCACCAGGGGTGTGTGGCCGATGCTCAAGCTGTTGTCAGCAAGGATGGGGCTCATGCGGGGATCTGGGGCCGCTGCTTTAAGCAACCCTAATCAGAGGCGGTGATCCTGCCCTGTCAAGAACACGTGACACCTTGCGGCCCCGCCCCCGCTCCATAGGATTCGGCCAGCTGGCCATCACTCGATCCCTGGTGTCGCGACCCTTCCCGCTGCTGCCGAGCCTGAGCGGCTTGCTGTTGCTGCTGCTCTCCGTGGCCGTGCTCACCCTGGTGATTGAGCGGACCCGCTTCTGGATCCATTGGTGGCGGCGGCGGCAGGCCCGATCGAGGACCTGGCGCCAACGGATCACCGCAGGGGCCGAAGCCGGGCGTTTGGAGGAGAGCCTTGAAGACTGGGATCTGGCGATGAGCTACGGCGAACCCCTCCTCCAGGGAGCCGCGCTGCTGGCCCCCCTGCTGGGGCTGATCGGTACCGTGACCGGCCTGATGGGGGTGCTGGCCCAGCTGGGACCGCGCCTGGAACTTCCCCCCGGGGCGAGCCTGGCGACCTACGGACAGGTGCTGCTCAGCACAGCCGCTGGACTGGTGGTGAGCCTGGTGGCCAGCGCCGGCCTGCTCACCAACCAGGGCCTGCGGCACTGGCAGATCAACCAGTTGCGGCGTGAGCGGCGGCGTCCGGTGGAGACACTCGAATGAGCCTGATGCTGCAGAGCCTGGTGGCCCTCACCCTGCTCACCTGCGGCGCCGTGGCGGCTGTGCCGGTGGTGGTGGACCGGCCGGAACCGGTGGCCGCTGACGCGGATGCCCCCCTGGCGGTGGCCGGGGAGAGCCTGCGGGTGGTGGAAGCGCCCGGTGGACGATGGTTTCTCAACGGGGATTCGATCGGCCGAGGCGCGCTCGCCGACCTCCTGCGCCAGCAGGGTGCAACCCAACCGGTGCGTTACCTGCCCTCCGCGGCCCTGGGTGTGGGGCAAGTGGCCCGGTCGCTGGCCTGGCTACGCCGCAGCGGTGCGGCCGCAGCGGTGCTCGCCATCCCTGAGCGAGAGCCATGAACAGGCTGAGCCAGCTGGACGCCATGGGTCTCGCTGTGGTGAGCACTGGACTGGCCGTGATCACCACGGCGCTGGTGGTGGTACCGCAGCGGATCGCCCAGCGCCCCGCCCAACGGGGCGTGCTGGCCCTGAACCTGGATCCCACTGGTCAGCTGCGCCTCTGGAATCGGCGGGTGCGGGCCCAGGAGGTGGCGGAACTGCTGGCCGATTCGAAGGATCAGCCCCAGAAGGGCCAGGTGGTGCTGCGACTGATCCCCGATCCCGCCGTGCCCTGGGGGGTGGTGCGCCAGGCAGCGGCGGCCCTGGAGACCTCGGGCGTGCCGCTGGAGCTGCAACTGCCATGAAGGCCACCGCGAAGGCATGGCGGCTGAGTCTGCTGGCGGCGGTGCTGGTGCACCTGCTCGCTTTGGCCGGCTGGCAGATCGTGCGCCGTCGCCAGCCGCCGCCCGAGGTGCTCAGGGCCGCGGATGACACCCCGATGCTGCTGCAATTCAGCCGGGAGGAAACCCTGGCCCAGGAGACAGGGAGCATTCCCCTGCCCCCCGCCGCGCCCCTCCCCCCTCCGATCGGAGGCCAGGCCCCTAACCCGACTGCCCTCCCGGGAAGAGACAGCGGGTCTGGAAAGCCCGATACCGTGCCCAATCGGCAGGCGACGGCAGCGCGGACAACCCAGGGGAAGGCCGGAACCAGGCCCGGCGCAGCCAGGGCCTCATCCAGGCTGGTGCGGCCGAAGGCGAGCGGAACCCAAGCTGCTCCGACCCCGGTGGCCCCGCTCCCCCTGGCCCTCGAAGCTGGATCGCCAGCCCGTCTCGCCTTGGAGAAAGCCCTGAATGACGCCGGAAGCGCCAGCGCCCAAGAGGCCCCGGAGCCGGGACGGGACGAGAAGGCCGATCCGCGCAACGGTGGCGGGTCCCCGGGCCCGGAGTTGGCGGGCAAGCCTTCCGGCGGGGATCTGGCGCGGACCCCTGGGGGCGGGCCGGCCTCAAGGGCCAGCGCGGCCGACCTGCGCCTCTGGACCCTGGCAAAAACGAGCCGGCCCGCCCCAGGCTCACTCCAGAGCTTGCCGGCGGAGCTGGCGGTTCGGGAGGTGCCCCTCAGCCAGGCCCGCCGCAGTGGGGCCGACATCCGACACCGGAGGCTGGTGCGCCTCGACGATGGTCTGCTGCTCCTCTGGGTGGAGGATTCCACGCTCTGGCTGGTCCGCTCCCCCCTCCCGTGAAAGGGCCCCAGGGCAAACCGGGATCACCCTTAGGGGGCTGCCCCGGCCAGCGGCCGTGGAAACTCGGCGAATTCATGGATAAAGTTATTCATGGATAGAGTTATTTATGGGTAGAGTTATTTATGGGTAGCCGTCATCCGTGCAGCTGCCGCAGGCCCATCAGCAGGCGATCCAGGGCTTCCGCCAGCAGCGGTGGTTCGAGCATTCCGTAGCTGAGTCGCAGCAGGGATGGACCCTCCCCACCCCCGATGCCGAAGGCCTCCCCCGGCAGAGCCGCCACGCCATGATCGAGCACAAGGCGTTCGACCAGGGCCTCGCCAGCGAGGGGCGTGGCACAGCTCAGCAAGACATAAAAGGCACCATCGGGAACGACCGGCAGCGTGATCGGCAGACCCTGGCTGCGGGCCGAGGCCACCGCCTCCAGCACCAGACGACGACGCTCCTCGAGGCTGGCCACGCGGGTGGCGATCCAGTCGGGACCGGCCGCCAGGGCCGCCAGGGCCGCCCGCTGGGTGATTCGGGGCGGACAGATCATGACAGTGTCCTGCACTTGGGCCAGGCTGGCCAGCAGCTGGCGCGGCACCGCCGCGTAGCCCAGTCGCCAGCCGGCCATGCCGTAGGCCTTGGAGAACGAATGAAGGGTGATAGTGTGGCTGCCACTGCCGCGGATCCGCCCGGGGGGCTGATGGGGCACCGAGCCATGCACGAAGGCGGCATAGGCCTCATCGCTGATATGGAAAAGGCCGCGCTCAGCACAGAGCCGGTTGATGGCCGCCAGCACGTGACCCGGAATCACCACCCCGCTCGGATTGGCTGGCGACACGGTCACGATGGCCCGGGTGCGGGGCGTGACCGCAGCGGCCAACCGCTGCGGATCCGGCATGAGGCCCGCGGGCACTCCCACGGGCACCCCGGCGGCCAGCTGAATCGCCATCACATGGTTGAAGTACCACGGCATGGGCAGGATCACCTCATCGCCGGGATCGAGGATCACCTGGGCGATGGCGTTAAAGGCCATGTTGCTTCCGGCCGTCACCAGCAGGGCGGCGCCGTCGAGGTCTAGGTGCTGTCGGCCGGCCAGCTCCTGACGCACCGCATCAAGCAGCTCGGGATCGCCTTCCATTGGGCCATAGCGATCCAGGCTGGCCGTAGTGGATTCGGCGATGAGCGCCGCCCTTAAAGCCTCGCGAACCGCTTCGGGCGGCCCCCAGCTCACCATCCCCTGGGCGAGCGAGAGGCAATCGGCACGGCGGCGCATCAGCTCGCCGACCCGTGGAATCACCGGGGTGAGCACAGTGGCGAGGCGAGAGGCAGGCAGAAAGCTCTCGGGAGTGGAACAGAGAGACAAAAGATGAACCGGGCCCGGGATCAGGTGTTCAGAAACAAGCTTATGCGGACCAGTCAGGACACAGAGCACGCCTGGACTTGGGCTGTCGCCACAATCGCGGCTGTGTCTTCTGCCTTATTCGTTGACCTTGATCCTTATGCTTCCTTGTTTATTGGCAGGAATTCTAATTTTGATTGAATTGGTCGCCCCAGCAAAGCCTTGGCTCTTTTCATGATTGGCATTTTTGTTTACTTCAGCGTTGCATCAACTCACGCTTGCCTGGCATGGAAGCGAACCGGATGGCAAGCCTAAAACAGGCTAACTTCAATACAGAAAAAACTATTGCAGGGATCCTGAGTAAGAGCAAGATGTCCTTCCAAAATCAGGTCGTCTCTCATTTAAGCCAGCGGCAACAGCACTTCCAGCAGGGCACCGCCGGCGGGGTGGTTGCTCGCCTCGACCCGGCCACTATGGGTGAGCGCGATCTGGCGCACGATCGCCAAGCCGAGCCCAGTGCCGCCCCTGCGGCTGCGGGCACGGCTCGGATCGCCGCGGTAGAAGCGTTCGAACATTCGCTCCTGGTCTTCCTCGCTGAGGCCTGGTCCGCGGTCGCGGACCGTGACCCGACACCAACCGCCCCCGCAGCGCAGATCCACCGCCACGGGCTCGCCATCGGGGCTGTAGCGCAGGGCGTTATCGAGCAGGTTGTAGAAGAGTCGATGCAGGCGTGAGCTATCCCCCCGCACCACCGCAGCCCCGTTGTCGGCGGGACCTTCCGCCAGTTGCAGGCTCACCCCCCGGGCCTCAGCGAGGGGGCGCAGACCAGTCCAGACCTGTTCCAGCAGGGGCAGCAGCGCCACCGGCGGACGGGGAGCCGGAGCGGCGGGCATGGCATTCTCCAGCCGGGAGAGTTCGAGCAGGTCGTTCACCAGATCCTGGAGACGCAGCAACTCCCGCTGCAGCCGCTCCACCAGCACCGCGTTGCGGCTGTTGACCTGGGCGGCCAGGCTGTCGCCCACTAGCAGCAGGGCGGTGAGAGGCGTGCGCAGTTCGTGGGCGACATCACTCACCCAGCGCTCCTGCTGATCGAGCTGGGCTTCGAGCGAGCGGCGACTCTGGATCACCACACTCACCCAGCGGTCCCGTCCCGGCAAGGTGAGCAGCTCCAGCTCCTGATCGCCCCGGGGCAGGGCCAGTCGCTGGGGACGGTTGCGCCAGCGGGTGTCCTGGATCAACCGGACCAGCGCCAGGTCAGGGCAGAGAAGCTCCAGCGGCTGCCCGGCCGAGAGGGTGGCCGCCGAGGTGCCAAGCAGCTGCTCGGCCCGGGTGTTGATCACCACGACCCTATCGAGGGGATCGAGGATCAGCCAGCCCACGGGAGCGGCATCGATCCAGCCCAGCAGCCGGCTTTGTTCGATGGCGCTGGCCCGGGCCTGCTTCCGGCCGCGGGTGTGGGCGATCCAGCTGCCCAAGGCCAGGCCGATCAGCAGGGCCAGCAGGGCAACCACTAGCCGAAGCGATACCCGAAGCCCCGCACCGTGACCAGATGCTCGGGTGCGGATGGATTGACCTCCAGTTTCTCCCGTAGCCAGCGGATGTGCACGTCCACGGTCTTGCTGTCGCCGAAGTAATCATGCCCCCACACCTGCTCCAGCAATTTGTCGCGGCTCCAGACCCGCCGGGGATGCTGCATGAAGAGCTCCAGCAGGCGGTACTCCTTAGGAGAGAGATTCACATCTAGGCCATCGCGGGTGACGCGGCACTCCTCGGGATAGAGGCAAAGGTTGCCATGCACCACCTGCTTGGAGGGGGAGGCCCCAGTGCTGCTGCGCCTCAGCAGGGCACGGCAGCGGGCCACCAGTTCGCGCATGCCGAACGGTTTGATCAGGTAGTCATCGGCGCCCACCTCCAGACCCAACACCCGATCCGCTTCGCTGTCGCGGGCGCTCACCACCAGGATCGGGGTGGCGTCACCCGCCTTGCGCAACTGGCGGCAGAGTTCAAGCCCACCAAGCCCGGGCAACATCAGATCAAGCACCACAAGGGCAAAGGAATCCTCGGTGCCGCTGGCCCGCTGGAGGCTCTGCAGGGCATCGCGGCCGTTGCCGCAGGCGGTGACCTCGAAGCCCTCAAGAATCAGGGCATCGCGGATGGTTTCGCGGATGGTGTCGTCGTCTTCGACGACGAGCAAGGAGGAAGGCATCAGCCCATTCTCAGGGCTGATGGGCTCTTGCCAGAAATCTGAGATCAACGGCGGGGCAGATGGCTGATCACCAGGCGGCGCTGCGCATCGGTGCGGAGCCAACCCTCATCGCGAAGATTACCGATCACCCGGGTCACGGTGACGCGGGTGGTGGCCAGGGCGCTGGCCACCTCCTGGTGGGTGAGGCGGAGGTTGAGGCGCAGCCCCTCCTCACAGGGTTGGCCGTAGTCGCTGGCGATCAGCTCCAGGAAGCCCCGCACCCGTTCCTCCACCCGCCGCAGGGCCATCAGACCCAGCAGGGCCTGGCTCTGGCGGTAGCGCTGGGTGAGGGCCTGCAGCATGCCGGCGGAGAGGGCCGGGTCGGACTGGATGTCCTGGAGGGTGAGGCAAAGCAGGTCGGTGTCGCAGAGGGTGCGGGCCTCAAAGGCCTCGACACCGCTGAGGGGTTCACCGAAGGGTTCACTGGGTCCCGCCAGGCCGAGCAGAAGATCGTCGCCATGAATGGTGATGGCACCGAGTTTCACCATGCCACGGACGACTAGCCAAACGTTGTTGCGCAGCAACGGCACCTGGCTGCCGCTGGCCAGGTGGATGAGGCTGCGTTTGTGATAGCTGTCTTCCAGCAGATTGCGGAAGGCATCGCTGCTGCTGCCGGCTTCACGGGAAGGCGTGAACACCATGGTCTGTGCTGCAGATGTCTTGTGAATTGTATGGAGGGAAACCAACCGCCAAACCAAGATCCGGTAGTCGTTGGGTTAAGGGAGCAATAAGACAAAAAACCCGGTGGGAAACCCACCGGGTTGTACAAGGAGATGCTGAGTGAACGTTGTGACAGGTTTTGAGGACTCAGCCGAATGATCAGATCGATGAGATCGATCAGACCGATCAGTCTGAGATGCGTGCCACGGCCTTGCGGCTGGCAGCCAGGATCGAATTGCTCAGGGGAACGTATCCCAGATCGTCGGCACGATTTTGGGCGGCGGGGCTCAAGAGATAGAGAAGAGCCTTGCGAATGGCACCGGCCTTAGCACCATTGCCATTGTCGTAGGCCAGGATCCAGGTGAGGGTGGCGATGGGGTAGCTGCCCGCACCGGCGGGGTTGGGATCCTCGCCGGCGAGATTGCCATCGAGCTTGGTATTCGCCAGGGCGGCGATACCCGACTTCAGATTCGGCTTCACGAAGGCGCCGGAGCGGTTCTGGATGGCAGCGGCCTTGAGGTTGCCCTTCACAAAGGCCTGGTTGACATAACCGATCGAGCCGGGGGTGTTGGTGAGAATACCGGCCACACCTTCATTGCCCTTGCCGCCCACGCCCACAGGCCACTTCACGCTCTTCTCGGCGCCAAGATTCCAGGCAGGAGAGAAAGCGGAGAGGGAGTTTGTGAAAGCGAAAGTGGTGCCGGAACCATCCGAGCGGTGGACGATGGTGATCGGCCCCTTGCCGCACTTGAGAGCATCCCAGGTTTTGATCTTGCCGAGGAAGACATCCACCACTTGCCGCTGGGTGAGCTTCAGATCAGCGCAATCGGCTTTGTTGTAAGCGATCGCGATCGTGCCACCCACCGTAGGGAACTGAATCACGCCCCTTTTCACCTTGGCGGCATCGGAAGCCTTGATCGGCTCATCGGTGGCGCCGAAATCCACGGTGCCCTTGAGGTACTGCCTAATACCAGCGCCAGAACCCACCGACTGGTAGTTCACCTTGGTGCCCTGGCCGGCCAGGGAGGCAAAGGCGCTCTGGTAAAAGGGCGCCGGGAAGGAAGCACCCGCTCCGTTGAGGGTGGCTTGAGCGGAAGCAGCCAGGCCGGCGGCCATGGAGCCGAGGATGCCGAAGCAAAGGGCCTTCTTGGCGAAGGTCATCGAGGAGCCGGGGTTTGGGGTCTGCCCTTGAATAGCGGACAGCCCTGAGCCAGGTCGTTAGGAAAGGGTTAAGAACTGATCAAGAATCAATAGCGGGTGCCGGGTTCGCTTAACGGCGCTGGGTCCAGTCTTCGAACCAGCCGCGCCGCCAGAGCCAGTAGGTTTGCCCTGCTGCCACGACCACCATGAGGCCAAGGGCCACAAAATAGCCATAACGCAGGCGCAGCTCCGGCATCACCTCGAAATTCATGCCATAGATGCCGGCAATCAGGGTGAGCGGTGCGAAGATGCTGGTGAGGATGGTGAGGGTTTTCATCACCTGGTTCATGCGATTGCCCACGCTGGCGGCATAGGCCTGGGAGATTGCATCGCACTGGTTGCGCAGCAGCTCGCAGTTGCCGTGGAGCAGCTCCACCAATTCGGCCATTTCCTGAAAGCCCGCCGTGGCCTCTGGGCCGAGCAGGGGCTGGCGCTCACGCACCAGCATGCGGATCTGGTGGCGCAGCGGCCACACCTGGGTGCGGATCGTGCGCAGACAGCCTCGGAACTTGAAGGTGCGGGCCAGCTGGCCGGGGTTGGGGCGGCCGAGCACCTTCTCCTCCAGCTGATCGAGGCTGTAGGAGATCCGCTCCAGCATCGGGAAGAGATCATCGAGGAGGTCGTCGATCAGGAAGTGGAGGATGTCATCGAGATCCCGGTCTTCCACCGCCGCGTGGCTGGAGATCAGCCAGCGGGTGAGATCGGGAAAGGCTTCCCCCTGGCACGACTCCTCCACGCTGATCAACAGGCCCGGCATCAGCATCACGCCCACCTGGTCACTCACCAGGGAGGTGGCCTTGGCACCGAAGCGAAGGCGGTGGATCACCACCATCAGCACCTCATCAAGGCAGTCCACCTGGGGCCGCTGGGGTGGCTGCAGCAGGGGCTCCGCCAGGGTGGGGGGCACCCCGAGATCATCGAGCAAGGATTGGATACCCCGTGTATCGGCCAGGCCTCGGATCCTCACCCACACGGGCACGCGGAGCTGGTGGATGGCCTCGAGTAGGTCGCGGGAGGTGAAGGCCTGACGCCTGGGACCTTCCGACCCGAAGATGATCAGATCGATGTGGGTGGGCGCAACGCCACCGTGCACAAAGAGATCGGCGGGAAGAGCAGCAGGCCGCTGCTCGAGCAGATTCGAGGTCAGAGCGCCAGGGGTGAGTCGCAGCACGGGGGATGGGGCTCGATGCAGCGGTGGAGCACAAGGCCCGTCCCGATGATCGCAGCCTGAAGCAGCAAGCAGCAGCCAACGGGCGGAAACCAGACGCGGAGCTTCTGGACCATGACCCCTCAAGTCGTTGGCAGTATTCCAGGGAAGCCGCTCCGGAACCGCTGTCGCCCTCGTCACGTGGGGATGATCTCGTCAACCTGCCGTGGCATGAACCGGGCCATTCCTCGCTAACTTGCTTCTGACTCGAAGTTGTGCGGTGGCAAACGACGAACCAGGCGTCCTTCCCTCTCCACTCGATGGCGACCGGAGAAGCGGGTCGGGCGTGGTCTCCCCGATGGAGGCCCATGGCAGCTACCGGGGAGCCGACTGGTCGCCGGAGCGACTGGCCTTTCACCAGAACCTGGAAAGCTTCGCCGATCGGGTGGGGCTGATCGTGGGCCTGCAGAGCAACGGTAAATTGAGCCAGGAAGGGGCCTACGCCGAAATCCGCAAACTCTGGAAATCCCTGCGCTCCAGCAAAAACAACCTGATCAGTGAGGACGGCTCCCCCGGCGAGACCGCGAGCCGCTGAGATCTCAGGCGTTTCAGTGAAAACCAAGCCGGCGGCGCCAGCCCACCGCCAACCCAACGCTTACCGAAGACAGCGGTAGAGGTGGAACTCACCGGCTGGCTCGATCGGCGCGCAGCGCAGATCACCGGCAGCAGGTCGTGCCCGGCTGAGCAGCAGGCGCTCGCCTTGGGCCGATGGCGGCAGATCCTCTAGGCCTGCGCTGCCGCGCACCCGGCGGCCGGCGTACCAGTTCAGACTGGGTCGTTCGGCCTCGCGCCAGAGCACCAGGGGGGGAGCGGTGGCCCCGACCGGCTGTCGACGCGCCAGGGCGGCAACGGGACCCACCGGCCAGGATTCGTTCAACTCCCACAGCCAGAGGGGCCCGCTCAGCAGCAGGGCCAGGGTGAGCCACACCCCCCCCACCAGGACCAGCCCCCCCGACCTGCGGCCGGCCGGCCCATGAGCGAGCAGCAGGCCGCTGCCGGCCAGCAAGGCAACGCCGAGGCTGAGCAGCAGCGGCCGGGTGGCCGGAGGCAGGGGCAGGATTCCCAAGGCCGCCACGGGATAGGCCAGCAGCAGCAGCAGGCCCAGACCACACCAGAACCAGGGAATGGCGGCGGCCAGAGCCGCGGCGGGGGGCCGGCCTTCGGGGCCGGAGCGGATCAGCCAGGCCAGCACCGGAGCGCAGACCAGACAAAAAGGGGGCCACAGCAACAGGCTGTACCACGGCAGCTGGGTGCCCAGCGGCAACACCAGCAGGGCTGTAAGCACCGTGAGGCCCAGGCACCAGTGACCAGCGCGCTGGCGGCGCTGGCGCCAGGCCAGGGCCAGACCAAACGGCCAGAGGGGAAGCCAGGGCCAGCCTCCCTTGAGCAGCTCCAGCAGGGGCGGCCCCGGCCCGCCGCTATGGCCCTCGATCGAACCACCCACCCGGGCAAACCCCTGGCTGGTCCACATCGCCAGGGCATCGGGCCCCCGTGCCATCCAGTGGAGGCCATGCCAGCCCAATCCCGGCAACAACCCCAGGGCCAAGCCCAGCAGCAGCGGCCAGCAAGGGAGCTGGGGCTGATCCGGTTCGAACCAGCGCAGGGCCAGGACCGCCAGCAGCAACGGCAAGGCGGCGGGGGCCTTGAGCAGCAGCAGCAGGCTGGTGGCCAGGCCAGCCACCAGGGCGAGCACCAGGTTCCGGCTAGGGCGTGGTTTGAGGCGTTGATTGAGGCGTTGACCGAGGCGTTGATCGAGGCCCAGCACGGCCCACCACTGCAGAGCCATGGCCACCAGCAGGGCGCCATCCAGCATGGCCAGGCGCCCATGGCGCGCCAGGGGCATCAGGGTGAGGGCGAGGCCGGCGGTGGCCAGGGCCGTGCCCCCCTCGGCTGGGCGCAGCCGCAGCTGCACCAGGGCCAGCAGGGGCGGCAGGCAGGCCGATAGGAGGGCCGGGCCCAGCCGCACCACCCACTCCGGCGGTAAGGCCTCCGCTGGTGCCTGCACCAGGGCGCGCCAGAGACCGATCACGGCGGCGATCAGCAGATGGATCGCCGGCGGCTTGTTGAGGTAGGGATCGCCCCAGAAGGTGGGCAGGAGCTTCTCGCTCCAGGGGGCCTGGCTGAGTTCCAAGGCCACCCGGGCCACGATTCCCTCATCCCAGTCGCGTAGGGGCTGGTCCCCCACACCAACCAGGGCGAGCACGAGGGCCAGCAACCAGATCAGCAGCAGGACTGGGGCCAGCCGAAGCGGCCGGGGACCGGAACCGGCGCGCATGGAATGGAGGGCAGATCTAGGGAGTCTGCCCGGGTGCATTCCGGCCCCGGAGCTGACGGAGGCCTCCTTGTGGCCCATTCAGGCCGGGCATGTAACGCCGCTCGTGGGGTTCGCCGCGCAGCATGCGTTTCCAGTAGAGCCAGGGCAGCAGGTCCTTCTTCACCACCCACATGCTCCAGCGCTCCTGGGTGGGATCGAGCGGGAAGGAGGGAACGGGCTGCTGCTCATAGTTGAACTCGGCCATGATCGTGCGGCCGTAACCGGTGATCAGCGGGCAGCAGCTGTAGCCGTCGTATCGGGCCTCCAGGGGGCGGCCATCGAGCTGGGCCAGCAGGTTGGCCACCAGCACCGGCGCCTGGCCCCGCACGGCGGCGGCGGTCTTGGAGTTGGGCATGCCGGCCACATCGCCGATCGCGAAGACATTGGCGAAGCGCTTGTGCTGGAGGCTGTACTGATCCACCTCCACGAAGCCACCCGGCCCAGCGGCGGCCAGGGGGCTGCTGGCCACCACCGCGGGGGCCGCCATCGGCGGGGTGACGTGCAAGAGGGCGTAGGGGATCACCTCCTCGCGGGGCTCCTCCCCTTCGCCATTACCGGGGCTGGCGGGCTGCACGCGGAACACAGCCTCCTTGGTGGCGGGCCGCACGGCGGTGAGCACATGGCAGTAGCGAGCGTCGATGCCCTTGCGCTTCACCACCTCCCGCAGCGGCGCCGCATAGGTGGGCACACCGAAGATGCCCGGGGTGGCGGTGGCATAGATCACCTTGGTGGCGGCGGCCACGGCCGGATCGCGCTGGAACACGTCGTCGGCGAGGTAGGCGATCTTCTGGGGCGCCCCCGGGCACTTGATCGGCATCGGCGGGCAGGTGAACACAGCGTTTCCGCCCTTGAAGGCCTGGATGCACTCCCAGGTGTAGGCGGCGTGCTGCCGCGAATAGTTGCTGCACACACCGCCCTCGCCAAGGGCTTCGGGCAGCCCCTCGATCGCCTCCCAGCAGAGCCGCAGGCCGGTGGCCACCACCAGGGTGTCGTAGCTGAACACGCGGCCTGTGGTGGTGGTGACCGTGGCGGCGGCGGGATCGAAGCTCGCCGCACCCTCCTGAATCCACTCCACGCCGCTGGGGATCAGCTCAACCTCGCGGCGGCGGGTCTGCTCGAGGCTGAACACCCCGGCCCCCACCAGGGTCCAGCCGGGTTGGTAATCGTGGTGTTGGGCCGGCTCCAGGATGGTGATCGCCAGCTCGGGCCGCGCCCGGCGCAGCTGGCTCGCGGCGGTGAGGCCCGCGGCGCCGCCGCCGACGATCAGGATCCGGTGCTGGGCCATGGCGCGAGAGCGAGGCGGGGGCGGGGTTCCCTTTCCTGTTTAGGCACGACGGGGCGGGCCGTCAGCCTCCCGCAGCGCGCGGGGTGAGGACATCAGCCATGTTGTGGCCTGATCTGCTCACGCCTGGGGGGGGACGCTGAGGCGGCCGAAGGCCGTGCACCGTCCGATCCAGGCTTGGTGCCGCCGTGGCGATGCCGCGGCCGGGAGGCATTGGCGCCGCAGCGAAGACCGGCCCGGCCCGGCGAGCCCAGGCTGGCTTCAGACTGGCTGCTCCGATGTTCCTCACCATCCAGCTCGACGACGACAGCCCTTTGGTGGAGGTGCTCGACCTAACCCAGCTGTTCGATCCCTTTGAGGCGCAGGTGCTGGGACGCCTCCATGCCGGCGAGGAGCTACAGGATCCCCAGCCCTGGCCTAAGGCCGAGCTCCGCTTCCCCTCCGGTGAGGCGCTGCCGGGCTGCTGGCTCAAGGCCGTCCAGGCGGTGGAGGAGGGCACGGAACACGCCCAGGAGCCCGTGGCGGGCTGAGCGGGGCCTGGCGATGGCGCTGGCCGCAGCGGCAGCCCATGGGAACAGTGTCGCTAGCGTGAACACAGGCACCGGAGGATGGGTTTGATCCGCGGCAGCGTCACCCTCGCCAACCCAACCCGGCCGGAGCTGGTGCCCCTGCCGGTGTCGGCCCTGGCGGACACAGGCGCGGTGCATCTCTGCATCCCGGAGCACCTGGCGATCCAGCTGGAGCTGAAGGAACTGGAGCGGCGCGAGGTGGTGCTGGCCGACGGCCGCCGCCGCACGGTGCCCTATGTGGGTCCGGTGGAGGTGCGCTTCGGCAACCGCCGCTGCTTCACCGGCGCCATGGTGCTGGGCAGCGAGGTGCTGCTCGGCGCCATCCCAATGGAGGACATGGATCTGGTGCTGCGGCCCCAGCTGCAGAGCCTGGAGGTGAATCCCGAAAGCCCGAACCTGCCGACGAGCGTGGCGATGCGGGTGGAAGACGCAAGACATCGGGCTCCAATTGATGCAGGATCTGCATAAACCTCACGGGGAAAGTTGACGGCCATTCCCGCAGCGGTTCTTGCCTGGCAGACTGGCCGGAAGACAGACGCCCCAACCCCTTGATGCCCGACCAGGAGCTGCTCGACGACTTCCTGGAGGCCCTGGAGCAGAGCGGCAGCCCGGTGAAGAATCCGGTGCTGCGGCAGCGGCTCGGGTGGGACGAGGCCACGTATGAGGCCGCGAAGGCGGAGCTGGCAGGGCGCCGGATCGTGGTGCGCGGCCGGGGGCGCAGCGAGTCGGTGTCGCTGGTGGGGGCCGAACCCGTGGAGCAGCCCGCTCAGGCAGCCAACGGCAGCAGCCCTTCCGGCAACGGCCGAGGCCGGCCCGCCGGCCGCAACGCCAAGGGCACGGCAGCGGAACCCAAGGACAAATCGCTGGAAACTTGGATCTGGGATGCAGCCTGCTCGATCCGCGGCGCCAAGGATGCGGCCAAATACAAGGACTACATCCTGCCGCTGATCTTCACCAAGCGGCTGTGCGATGTGTTTGACGACGAGCTCAACCGCATCGCCGAGCAGGTGGGCAGCCGCGCCAAGGCCTTCCAGCTGGTGCAACTGGACCACAAGCTGGTGCGCTTCTACCTGCCGCTGAAACCGGAGGATCCGGAGCAACCGGTGTGGAGCGTGATCCGCCAGCTGGCGGACAAGATCGGCGAGGGTGTGACAAGCCAGCTGCGGGCGATCGCCAGGGACAACCCGCGCCTGCAGGGCATCATCGACCGGGTGGACTTCAACGCCACCACCCACGGCCAGCGCGACCTAGACGACGACCGGCTGTCGAACCTGATCGAGGCGATCAGCAACAAGCGGCTGGGCCTGAAGGATGTGGAGGCCGACATCATCGGCAAGAGCTATGAATACCTGATCCGCAAGTTCGCCGAAGGCAGCGGCCAGAGCGCCGGCGAGTTTTACACGCCCCCGGAGGCGGGCGAGATCATCTCCAAGGTGCTGCAGCCGGAGCCCGGCATGGAGATCTACGACCCCTGCTGCGGTTCGGGCGGCCTGCTGGTGAAGTGCGAGGTGGCGATGGAGGAGCGAGCCCAGGGCGGCAATGGCGCCAAGGTGGCGCCTCTGAAGCTCTACGGCCAGGAGTACGTGCCGGAAACCTGGGCGATGGCTAAAGTGCTCATCAACGGCACGGAATGCGTGATCGAGACCGCCTGCACGAACAAACATTCCAGATTCTGCAAATGGCGGGGTAGACTCGATTCATTTGAGCACGACATCGCCGATTCAATGTGGAACCAGGGTGGTTTATCGGGGACGACTACAAAACAAATGCCAATATCTGATTTTGATATAAATGATCTGGAAACGTACTCCTCTAAATTTGGCCAGCCAAGATGACTCTAGAGAATGATAAAAGCCTAAAGGCTATAGACTTCTTCTGCGGCGCAGGTGGCATGAGCTACGGCCTTAGGAAATCGGGGATTCAGATTCTAGCCGGGATCGACAACGAGATAGATTGCCAGAGGACTTATGAGGGTAATATTCCCGGCGCCAAGTTTTGCAAATACGACATCTGCACTCTTTCGTCAAAGGTCCTTCAACAGCAGACTGGAATCAGCATATTTGACGACAATCTAATCTTTGCTGGATGCAGCCCTTGCCAGTATTGGAGTAAAATCAGAACAGAAAAGCGAAAGTCTGAACAAACTGCTTACTTATTAAAGAACTTCCAAAATTTTATCAGGTATTTCCATCCAGGATTTGTTGTGATCGAGAACGTCCCAGGGCTCTATAAGCGGAAGAAGGATTCGATTTTATCCGATTTTTTGGCCCTTTTGAAAAATCTAGGCTATTCATGGGCAGACGGAATTGTGAATGCCAACCACTATGGAGTTCCGCAAAATCGAATGCGATATCTGATGATTGCAACAAGATTGTCGAGTCAGTTGTCATTACCAGCAAAAGATATCAACCGACCGGTCGTTAGTGAGTTTATCGGGGTTGAAAAGGGGTTTATTAGTATTCTTGCCGGCCATAAAGACGACTCTCGCCTCCAGCACTGGTGTTCTTCGCTGTCTGAAAAAAATCAAAGGCGCATTGAAGCTACTCCGAAGTCAGGTGGTAATCGCTCCGCTTGGAAAGATGACGATGAACTGCAGATCTCAGCCTATAAAGGTCGAGACAAAATTTTTACAGATGTCTATGGACGAATGTACTGGGACAAACCAGCACCCACAATTACTACACGATTCAACAGTTTTTCCAACGGTCGATTTGGGCACCCTGATGAAAACCGTGCGATTTCAATTCGCGAAGGAGCTACGCTTCAGACATTTCCAAAACAATATTATTTCTATGGGAAAAGCATACACTCTCTCGCTCGCCAAATAGGCAACGCGGTTCCCCCAGAGCTGGCGAGAAGGATCGGCGAACACATAAAGGAGATTTATCAGAATGGCTAAGATACGAACACGCGCCAGAGCGGTTGATATGCTTGGAAGGCAGCAGATTGCTACCATCCAAAATGCAATCTCCGAGGTCTTTAAGAATGCCTATGATGCTTATGCCACCGATGTTCGATTGGATTATTTCGAAGACTCTGGTCCCAAGGCTCAAGGTGTTGTTTGTGTCAGAGATAATGGAGTCGGGATGACTTATGATGACTTTGAGAACAAGTGGCTTGTCTTAGGTACTGAGAGCAAGTTGGGTGATGAAGCAGACAACCACTTTTGTCCTCTAGAAATGCAGAAGCGACCGATTACAGGCGAAAAGGGCATTGGAAGGCTTGCTATCGCTTTGCTCGGTACGCAAGTTCTTGTAGCTACAAGAGCATTACGGCATGATGGCCTCGGGGATTTGGTGATGTGTTGGCTACATTGGGGCCTTTTTGAACTTCCAGGAATTAATTTGGAAGATATCGACTTACCAATTCACGTATCCAAAGGAGGCATTTTTCCCGATAAAGAAAAGATTCTTGAATTGCGCAGCAAGCTGCTTGCTAACATTAATGCATTGGAAGGCAAGTGTAATTCAAACCTTTTGTCGGCAGTCATCGAGGACATAAAAGCATTTTTACCGAACCCTTCTGAACTGGACAGCTATTTTAAGGAAAGGGAAGATAATGTTATCTCACTTGCAGGCGATGGACATGGAACGCAATTCATAATTTGGCTTGCTAATCCCGTAATTAAAGTTGAACTTAGCTCTGAAGCCAAGCTAGATGATTATAGTTTCAGGAAAAAGCTTCTTGGCTTCAATGATTGTACATTTAGCGAATCAAACGAGGCACGTATTGCCACATCAATTAAAAGGTGGCAGCCAGGCAGCCTATTTGGTGAAGAGTATCTGGAGAGCAGTAACTTCTTTAATCGCATTGAGCTCACCGAATCTTCAGATCATCGCTTGAGCGGCCATATCGATGAGTATGGCCAGTTTCAAGGAAAGTTAAGAGTATATGAAAAAGAATATAATGACCTTATTGTTCCTTGGTCCGAGAGCAATGGCCGCACGTCAAGTTGCGGCCCATTTGACATAGTCTTTGGTTACCTCCAAGGGAATAAGGCAGAATCACTTGTTCCGGATGAAGAATGGGCAAGGATGAATAATAAACTAGACTTCCTTGGTGGAATCTACGTTTATCGAGATGGAATCAGAATCCTCCCTTACGGAGATCATTCATTCGACTGGCTGGAAGTTGAAAAGCGAAGGACCAAAGGAGCTGGTTATTACTTTTTTTCATACCGCAGGATGTTTGGTGCAGTATTAACAACCAAGGCTGGTAACCCTGATCTCCAAGAGAAAGCTGGTCGAGAAGGGTTTCAGGCCAATTCAGCTTATCGCGATCTGCGTGATATAGTTATGAAACTACTTATTCATTTGGCGGCTGAGTTCTTTCGAAAAGGAGGTGCATATACAGAATTTTTTGAACGAGATAAGGCTGAAGCTAAAAAGCGATCGGAAGCACTTGCTCGGCAGCAAAAGAAATCGACGCAATTGCGAACGAATTTCCAACAATCTCTGCAAGAGTTTACTAATTGCACAGCAAACAAAAGACCGGAAACACAGATTGCTCAGTTGAAAGAGCAAATCATGAGTAGGATGCAAGCTGCGGCAAGGATTCCGGATCCAGACAGGGCTGCTGTAGGGCTAGTAAAGGCTGAGCAAGAAGCAGCTGGTGCTCTCGCAAGGCTTAGGAGCGAATATGATCGAAAAAAACCATCAGGTGTAGCCTTAACCAAGACTTTGACAGACGATTGGAATTTGTATCTTCAAGAACGGAATCGAATCGAGCATGATCTTTTTGTTCCTTTTGAAAAGGAGATATCGAGTGCCTTGGGTGAGGTAGCAAATCAGGCTGAATTATATATCGATCAGCGAAAGCGCTTAGACGAGCGAATCAAGGCTTTGGCAGCAGAAAGAAAGAAACAACTACAAGATGCCTCATCTTTGGCGATTGATTCGGCGTCACAGACGCGAAAAAGTGTAACAGCAATTGCGGAGAAAGCCCGATTGGCCTTGGACGAGACAATACGAAGCATTCAGGCAGATATGAACCGAACGCCAGTTCAGGATATGAGCTTAGACGAAGTCGATATGCTACGAGCTAAGTGGGAAAGCAAGTTGATGGAAATTGAATCTAAACATCGAGATGGACTCATGGCTGCGCGGGATATGCTGGCCTCGCTAGCCGAGAACCTGATGACCGACGGCAACGAACCGGCTGCGGTGATGGAAGCACTTGAAGAGCGGATGATGGACTTGGAAGAACAAGCAGATCAGGATTTTGAGATGGTTCAGTTAGGACTTGCTGTAGCAATTATTAACCACGAGTTTGCAGCTGCGATAAAACAAGTTCGCCGTAGCATCCAGAGCTTGGGTCAACTTTCTAAGCGTGCGGAAGGAATCAGGCCTATTTATGAATCAATCAAGTCTAATTTTGAGCATTTAGACGGGCACCTCAACCTCTTCACTCCATTGCAGAGAAGGCTTTACAGGAAAATCCTGAACATCCCTGGCCAAAGCATCTATAACTATGCAAGCGAACTATTTTCAAATCGCGTTGAAAGACACGAAATAAAGCTACAAGCAACTGAGGCTTTTTTGGCGGTAACTGTATCGTGCTATCCGTCCACTCTCTATCCTGCGATTGTCAATATCATCGATAACGCGATATATTGGGTGTCGGGCGCTAAGGGTGAAAAACGAATTCTTTTGGATGCTTCCTATAACAGCATCATTATCTCAAATAACGGCCCACCGTTGGAAGCGCGAGATAGTGATAGTATTTTTGAGCGTGGATTTAGTAGGAAGCCAAGTGGCCGAGGGTTAGGCTTGTTTATTTCGAAGAAAGCATTGGAATCAGAAGACATGCATCTATCTGTTGGCATAGCACCGAAAGACTTCAGTGCCACTTTCCTCATTCAATCTGATTGCATCTCCTTAGAATCATGAATTCATTTGAACAATTTGTTGAAAAATCAGCACGTAGCTACCTGCAAAGTGTGGTCTATATAGACGATAAGATATATCGTAAGGACTTGAATACTGACATGGTGGTTGTGGGCGTGCCAACTGCTCGTGACCCATTTTCCATTACAGAGGATGTGAACAATGAAGAGCCTCCAGCGATGGCGGACGAATTGATTGAGCGAAATGCTGACAACCTCGACTTAGATGATGCTCACCCGAAGCAGCTAATGGAGAGCTTCGCGGAAATGGGCATCGTCTGCGCATTGTATGAGCCGCCAAAGAGCACGCCTGTAAATACAAATACAAACTCTGCGATTTTTAATCTATGCCAAAGAGCTGATATTGTTGTTCTTGATTGGGATTTATTTAGCGATAATGGCGCCGCAGTCTCGGATCTCATCGCAAATCTAGTCAAGCAAAGTGCTGAAGTTCAACCCCACCATTTTAGATTGTGCTCAATCTACACTAATCAAACGGATCTTTTGCGTACAGCTGAAGTTTTAAAGAAAAAGCTTGAGGATGCTGAATGCGCAGATGTATCGCTCGATGAAGCTAAGCTTCAATTGGGTTCAGGAGCTACGAGAATTTCGATATTGGGTAAGCCGGGAGTCCCTGGCAGGATTGATGATATTCAAAATAAGTTCGTTGTTCCGCAGCATGAGTTGGCAGAAAGACTCTTAAAAGACTTTTGTATGATGCACAGAGGTTTGTTATCTGGCTTTGCTTTGCAGGGTCTCGCCTCAATCCGTAGAAATACAAAAAGATTGCTAGATAAGTTTTCCTCTGATTTAGATGGCGCTTTTCTTTTGCATCGAGCACTAGTTAAAAAATATGATCGCGAGGCTCTTGAGGAATTGCCGGAGTTGCTGGCAGGTGAGATAGCGGCGATTTTGGAGGATAGTCTTTTGAATGAATTCGATTATGGATCAATAAATGTATTTATAGACTCGCTGAGACTTGGAAATCCAGATGGACAAACCGATTCCGACGAGGTCCAATTTCGCAAGAAACTGAAAGATGGGAATTTGTCTCTGAACAAAAGCGATTTAATACGCTACAGTACTATGGTTGGAAGCTCTGATAATTCATCTTCTGAGAAACTAAGCCTCCTGTTCAATAATCGCACCCAATATGACCAGGTTCCGCAAAGATTAAAATTTGGCACCGTCGTAAAACACGCAAAGAATGATGGTAGCGTTGGCTGGGACTACAGCATCTGCCTTATGCCGATTTGTGATTCACGAAATAAGCCTCAAGGTGGCCAGGGCATGACTTACCCCTTCTGGAGATTGCATGACAATGCTAAAAAAAAATTTAGCGGCGCTTGTTATAGAAGATGATCATTCAACTATCAGTCTTTATATGGGAGGCAAAATACGTGATAATCTTTGGCTTGTCAAAGTGAAGCTTGGCGAGGATGGCTGGGCAAAGCCTGACTCTGAATCGTCAAAATATGAAATTATTGACCAAGCAAGTGACATTTATTGGGTGGCTCAGCTCAAGCCCCTCCACGCTCAAAGAATTGCTCTGCATGTTGGATCTGAGGCATCTCGAGTTGGGGTAACTGAATCTGAATGGCTGAGATTGCTGCTTCAGAAGAGTCAATGAGTTGCTTCTATTTCTAGCTTTGAATTTTACGGAAAGACTACACTGCTTACAGTCTGATTTTGTGAATGTGGAGCGCGCGCAACAGATCCAGGACAAATTAGAGCAACGCCAGCTCAGCAACTCCGAGGCCCTGCAAGCCCTGCTGCATGAACTGGAGGCCAATCAAGTGCGCCTCCAACAACAGGCCGATAAAGGGTTTGATTCGCTCACCTTCTTCGTCTACCGCTGGCTGCTTGAAGCCAATCTCCCAAACCCCGAGGCCTTGAACAACCAGATCCGCACCGTCTTCATCGCTCACCCCAACTGGCAAAGCAGCGAAGCTGCCCTGCGCGAGCTGCGCCAGGAGATCACCTTCGCCTTCGTGGCCCCCTTCGTGGCCGCCGTCGACATCCCGCGGGCCCACTCCAGCAGCTGCTCGCTGGCGTAGATCCCCACCGCGCAGCGGTTTTCTGTCACCGGGCCAGCGAGCCGTCTCGAGGGCTGCCTCACACTGCTCCTCAGAGCTATAAAGGACCTGGTACTCAGGCAGGGCGAAGCCTTACTGGAACTTGATGTCAATGCCCATGACTCAAGCGATGCATATGTATCAGTGCACGGGGCTTTCCCGCTCTGCGCTGAGCGAGCTGAGCAATCAGGAAATCGGTTGCGGCGCAAGGGATGTGACATGGGGTGGAAGCCTTGATCAGCGATCATCCAGAATCACTGTCAAGAAACGTGTCCATTCGCCCTTGAGCATGGGTTTGACGGCTTGGAGAGAGCGAAAGAGCGCTGTAAAGTAAATATGCGTTGACTTAACTCATGACCCCTTCGCCTTCCCAATCCCTCCACATAGTCAATGGCTATCTGTGCAGATGAGTAAATTTAAACTCTTTCTGATCCTTGGCCTTGTCGGGGGCGGAGCCATTGCTTTGATGGTTTTATTGCTGACGGTCGGTCGCAATATTGGTCAATTCTTTTTTGGCAGAAACTTTGCCGAAGGTCAGCTCAATAGCTATGTCTCCAATGTTATGAAGGAAGACATCAACGGATCTCAATGTCAGGCCTGGGATACGGACGGCAATGGTTATGTTTCTTGCACCTATACCTTGGCTTCCCAGCCGGGTAGACCCTATGCGATTGAATGCGCGGCTTGGGGTTTGGATGGCTTTCTCAATCGAGGTTGTAGGCAATCCCCACTGTCTCGTCCGTAAGGGCACCTACCTCAATGTGCCCAACCACGGCCGCCTCTGGAAAGTCCTGATGCGCGCCCATCACGGCGACTGGGAGCCCTCAGCCGAGCGTCTGCAGCAGACCGCCAACCGCTGCTCGGGCAGCCTTCACGCCTGCCGCTGATAGAGCACCACCCCCACCCGTTGGATGTGATCCAGCAGGGCGGGATGGCGCAGGCTGGAGAAGGCCGAGAGATCGATCACCCAGGGGAGCAGCAGATCATCGAGATCGGCATCGATCCGGGCCAGGCTGGCGTTGTTGAGGTCAGAGCCGATCAGGGTGAGATCGATGTCGGAGGCCTCGCGCTGGCGGCCCAGGGCGCGGGAGCCGTAGAGCACGGCGCGCTCCACCTGCGGGTGGCTGGCCAGCACAGCCTGGATCGCCGCGATCGCCGCGGCGGGCAATCCCGTGGCACCGAGGGTGGCGAGTGGCGGGGTGATCGTCATCGCGGGTCGGCCTGCAGGACCAGGAAGCTCTGGTGCAGGGCCCGAAAAGCGGGGGTGAACGCCTCGATCACTTCGGCCACGATCGCCTGCGCCTGCTCCAGGTTGTAGGTGTGCGACGACAGATTGCGGGCTCTGATCATCGCCATCCAGACCTCTCCCTCCGCGATCAAACCGTTCTGGTAGGCAAGGCGCGTGGCATCACGGGAACCGGTGATCGCTTCGATGCCCTGATATTGCAGATAGTCCTTGAGCAGCTTCCAGGCCAGCTCGTGGGTGAATTCGAAACCCTGGATCAGACCCTGCTGCTCCAACTCGGAGAGCTGGCGCTGGCCCGCGAGGGCCACACCACGCTCGAGCACCTGCAGGGCGCGGCTGTAGTTGTCGAAACGCTGCTGCCAGCGGCTATCAACCTCCTTCATCGCCTCAGGCTAGGTGGTGTGTTGCCCAAACCCCCAACCGCGCAGCTCTGGAGTGGGCACACCCGCCGCGGGCTGCAGGCACAGGCCTTGCGCTGGTGTAGCCGGAGGCACACGCAGGGCTGGCTGAAACCACACCGACCACCCAGTACGCGGCGCAAGGGTGGAACCACATCCATTCCTCTCCGCCATGGCGCTGCAACTCGGCGACACCGTTCCCGATTTCACCCAGGATTCCCAGCTCGGCCCCATCCATCTCTACGACTTCGCTGCTGACAGCTGGGTGGTGCTCTTCTCGCATCCCGCCGACTACACCCCCGTCTGCACCACCGAGCTCGGTGAGGTGGCCCGCCTGCGCCCGGAATGGGAGAAGCGCAACGTCAAAACCAGCGCCCTGAGCGTTGACAACGCCGAAAGCCACAAGGGCTGGATCGGCGACATCAACGAAACCCAGCACACCACGGTGGATTACCCGATCCTCGCCGACGCCGATAAAAAGGTGAGCGATCTCTACGGGATGATCCACCCCAACGCCCTCAACAACCTCACGGTGTGATGACGTGGTGGTGGTGCCTTTGATCTCCACCGAGGACGCCCGCGCCAAGTTCCCCAAGGGCGTGACCGAGATCCGCCCCTACCTGCGCACAACGCCCCAGCCCAACCGCTGATCGCTTCTGCCCATCCACCCTTCGCCAGATCGCCATGGGCATCAGTGCCTCGAATGTGATCGAGTCGTTTGGTGGGCTGGAGCGCCGGCGCTAACCGGCAGCGCGCCTCACTCCTCCCCGCCCTTCACGGCGCTGCGGTCGCGCTCCATCAGCTGTTCCACAGCCAACTTGAGCAGCAGCGACACGATCGCCACGGTGGCCAGCACCAGGGAGGCGCCGAAGGCCATTTCGGTGTGGTATTGCTTGTAAGCATCTTCCACGAACAGTGGCAGGGTCTGGGTTTCGCCGCGGATGTTGCCGCTCACCACCGAGACCGCTCCAAACTCGCCGAGGGCCCTGGCGGTGGTGAGGATCAGGCCGTAGAGGGCCGCCCAGCGCACCGAGGGCAGGGTGACCTTCCAGAACACCTGCCAGTCGCTGGCACCGAGGGTGCGGGCCGCCTCCTCCTGGTCCCAGCCCTCCTCCTCCAGCAGCGGAATCACCTCCCGGGCCATAAACGGGAAGGTCACCAGGATCGTGGCCATCACGATGCCGGGAAGCGAAAAAATGATCTTCCAGCCCGTGCTCTGCAGCACGCCAGCGAAAACGCCATGGGTGGGGCTGTAGAGCAGCACCAGCATCAGCCCCACCACCACCGGCGAGATCGAAAAGGGCAGATCGATGATGCTCAGCAGCAGGGCCTTGCCGGGGAAGCGGTGGCGGGCAATCGCGGTGGCGGCCGCCAACCCGAAGATGGCATTGAAGGGCACGGCGATCGCCGTGGCGATCAGGGTGAGCCGCAGGGCGGAGAGGAGTTCGGGCGATTTGAAGTTGTCGAGAAACACCCCGAATCCCTTGGCGAAGGCCTGCACCACCACGGCCAGGGCCGGCACCAGGATCACCACCCCGACATAAAGACAGGCCAGGATCGGGATCAGGGCCGGCAGGAAGCTACTGACGCGGAAGGAGGGTTTCACCGAGCGGGGAGGGCTGAGGTCCTGGAGAGGGGGGATGGTGAAGGCCATGGGGAGGATGGAGCTGGTGGCCGCGGCCCGGAGGCAACGGAAAGGTGAACCGGAAAGTTGAAACGGAAAGTTGAAACCGGGAATGAAAACAGGAGCGGGAGGAGCCGGATTTCCGTGCTCGGCAGGGGCGAAGAAGCCGGAGAGTGCCGCCTTAGCGCCTGGCGGGATCGGGCGGCTCAACCGCTCGCGTCGCCCCCTTGATAACGCTGCCCCCAGACCTGCAGGGCATTGATCACCACCAAGCTCACCAAGGAGAAGATCAGCATCACCGAGCCGATCACCGTGGCAGCTTCGATGTCGTATTCCTCGATCATCTGCACGATCAAGGTGGGGGTGATCAGATCCTTGAAGGGCACGTTGCTGGAGATCATCACCACCGAGCCGTATTCCCCCACCGCCCGGCTGAAGCCCTGGGCGATGCCGGCCAAGATGGCGGGCGTCAGCTGGGGCAGCACCACCCGGAGGAAGGTCTGGGCGGAGCTGGCGCCGAGGCACCAGGAGGCCTCCTCCTGTTCCCGCTCCAGCGAGCGGAGCACCGGCTCCACCGTGCGCACCACAAAGGGCAGGGAGATGAACACCATCGCCACCGCCACCCCCAGGGGCGTGAACGACACCTCCAGGCCGGTGAGCCGCTGAATCGGGCCCCCCAGCCAGCCCTCCGATCCATACACAAAGGAGAGGGCGAGGCCCGCCACGGCCGTGGGCAGGGCGAAGGGCAGGTCGATCAGAGCATCAAGCAGCCTTTGGCCGGGGAAGCGGGAGCGGATCAAGGCCCAGGCGATCAGCAGGCCGAACACGCCGTTGATCAAGCTGGCGGCCGCCGCGATGCCGAAGCTCATGCGGTAGGTGCTCAGGGCCAGGGGGCTGGTGGCCGTCTCCCAGAAGGCCGCGGGACCAACGCCGGCGGCCTTCAGCAGCATGCCCGCGAGGGGCAGGAACAGCACCAGGCTGAGATAGGTCAAGGTGATGGTCCACGGCACGTTTGGCCGGAGCCAGCGCGGCAGTCCTCGGTTGCGGCTAATCAGTCCTTGGCCGCGGCGCGGCAGGGCAACGGTCATGGCGGCCTGGATCGGTAAGGGGATCGTGCCTGGACCGTACACCCGCTGCAGGCTTATTGGGCGGTTCCTCACTGTATTTACGGGTTATCCCAGCGACACCAGGGCGCCGGTCCAGCCAGGCCCTTGAGCGGGCGAACAAACCAACCGATCAACCCGGGTGATCAGAATGGGCCGATCGATTCATTCCGCTGCCGGTTTCCATGGGCATCCGCGTTGCCAACGTGTCCAAGCGTTTCGGATCCTTCCACGCCGTGGACGACGTGAGCGTGGATGTGGACAGCGGCTCCCTGGTGGCGCTCCTGGGCCCATCGGGCTCGGGCAAGAGCACGTTGCTGCGTCTGATCGCCGGCCTGGAGCAGGCCGACACCGGCCGCATCTGGATCACCGGAGAGGAGGCCACCGATCGCACCGTGCAGGACCGGCAGGTGGGCTTCGTGTTTCAGCACTTCGCCCTGTTCAAGCACCGCACCGTGCGCCAGAACGTGGCCTTTGGCCTGGAGCTGCGCAAGTGGAAGCGGGAGGCGATCAAGCGCCGCGTCGATGAGCTGCTCGATCTGGTGCAACTGAAGGGCTACGGATCGCGCTTCCCCTCCCAGCTCTCCGGCGGCCAGCGCCAGCGGGTGGCCCTGGCCCGGGCCCTGGCGGTGCAGCCCCGGGTGCTGCTGCTCGATGAGCCCTTCAGCGCCCTCGATGCCAAGGTGCGCAAGGAGCTGCGGGCTTGGTTGCGCAACCTCCACGACGAGATGCACGTGACCACCGTGATCGTGACCCACGACCAGGAGGAGGCCATGGAGGTGGCCGACCGGATCGTGGTGATGAACGAGGGCCGCATCGAGCAGATCGGCACCCCGGCTGAGATCTACGACCACCCGGCCACGCCCTTTGTGATGGGCTTCGTGGGGGCGGTGAATGTGCTGCCGGGCGGCAGCCTGCCGGGGCCGGCGGAAGCGGCCGATCCCAGGACTGCCAACCCCGACACCCCCCTGTTCATCCGCCCCCACGACGTGGAGATCCTCAGCGAGGGCCAGAGCGACACGGTGCCGGCCCAGCTGCGGCGGCTCAGCCACCTCGGCCGCGACGTGCAGGCCGAACTGGTACTGGCCGATGGTCAGGTGATCACCGCCCAGATCCCGAGGGAGCGCATGAACCTGGAAGCCTTCCAGGTGGGGGATCAGCTGCATGTGCGCAGCCGCGAAGCCCGCACCTTCGTGCCCGACTACAGCATCTGAACCTCACTAGGCAGCTCGGGATGTAACTCAGGATCCAACTCGGGATGTAATTCGGGACACAATGGCGCCCCCAGGCCTGGCACCCTGATTACATTCCGGTTTCCCGAGCGACTTAGCGTGGATGCCTGGCGCCCCGGGAGTGTGTTTTCCACCTGGCCGAGCGCTGGGGCCGGGATCTGGAGGCGGTGTCGCTGGTGGATCTGTGCAGCAAGCCCGGATCCTGAACCCAGGCCGATGAAAAAGCCGCCAACGATGAAAGCCCCCAGCGATGAAGCGTGGGGGCTCGGCAACGGCTCTCAGACGGGGAATCAGGCCCCCGGAAGCTCCGCCGACTCGGGCCGCACAGCGGCGAGGCGGGCATCGGAGCGGTATTGAACCAGGCTGAATTCATCCTGGTGACGCAGCAACTGGCCATCGCGGAACACGAGGGTGTAGCGCTGCGGCTGGGGTTTGGAGGGATGGGCGTGAAGGAACTGGGCAGGCATGGCGGTCAGTGCGGACGATTGGGATCAAAAAGGACGGGCAAAGACGTCGGTCGGTCGGGGAAACACCTGCGATCAGATGGCGGCGGCGAGGCCATCGCTGGGGATGAAGAGATCCGCCTCGCTCACCTTCTGGAGCAGCCCGAGGGTCTTGTAACGGTTGAGGTTCTTGGTCACCGTCACCCGGGTGAGGCCGCACACTTCGGCCAGGGCCCGGTGGGTGAGATTCATGTCCTTGAGGGAGAAGCGGTAGCCGCGGCTGCTCACCTGACCGAAGCGGAGGCCAATCCAGCGCAGCAGCGATAGGAGGCGGCGTTCGGCGCTGCGGATGCGGTTGATCTCGAAGATCTCCTCGGTGTTGCGGATCTGCTGGCGGAGCAAGGCGAGGGTTTCGGCGTCGCTGGGGGTGTGCTGCTCAACCACCACGGTGGTGAGGCATTGCACATCCACCGGCTCCAGACCGGAGTGGGCATTGGTGACCAGATCACCGGGACCCCAGATGCCGAGGGTGATCGACTCACCCTCCTCGTCCCAGGTGGTGGTGCGGATATAGCCGTCGTGAATCCGCCAGGTGAGCCCTTCGGGCAAAACGTCGTTGGGAAGGAGGGTGAGGCGGAGCGCTTTGGGGTGGGCCTTGGGAAAGGCACCGGGAAGGGCATGAATCAGGGATGTGGTGGCCATGGTGATGGTGGGGAAAGGGTGGATGGCACGGAAGCAAGAAGGCGGGCCGGCGTGGCGCCGGCGGAGGTCATTCGGCTTGGACAGCGCATCGGAGCCCTGCGGATGGCAAAACCATAGCACCTAATTCCCATCGGTCTAGTGTTGTTTGGGGCACGCCCCGCTTGGACGTCCTGCAGCGCCAGGGGCTGGAACCCTTTGCGACACAGCGCAGGGGACGGAACGGAAGCCGGATGACGGCTGCCAGGACCGCGGGCCACCACCGCCGCCTCGTTGCAAGACACAGCAGCGCTGCCGCGGCCCATCGCCGAAACCCGGAATCTCCCCAAAGCAAGCGGGGATTGGCGGCCCTGGCTCAGATGAAATACATCACCTGCGACTGCAGGCGCTGGTCGCGCTCATCGAGCAGATCCTGCAGGGAGGTGCCCTCGAGAATCGCCTGCCGCGCCTGCTCAAGCCGCCCCTCAAGGCCGCCGATCACCTCGAATTCAGCACTCTGGCGGGCGGCGGTGCCGCGGCTGGCCAGCTCACCCTCCAGGCAGACCACCACCTCGGCGATGCGGATCTCGGCCGGCGGCCGGGCCAGCTGGTAGCCGCCGCGGGGCCCGCGGATGCTGCGAAGGATCTGCCCCCGCCGCAGGCTGGTGAGCATCTGTTCTAAGTAGCGGTCCGGGATGCCCTGCCGCGCGGCGATCTCCGCCACCTGCAGCACGCCGCCCTGGGGATGGATCGCCGCCAGCTCCAGCAGGGAAACGAGCCCGTATTCCGTCTTGGCACTGAAGGCCACGGTGTTCCCCGGCGCTTTGGTGGGGATTGTGGCAGCCCCCAGGCCCCCAGGGGAAGCAAAAGCGGCATCCCCAGCGATGTAGCTGGAAATACGTCGCCCCCAGCGGGCCGCGGCATACGGTCAACCCGTACTCCCATCGGACAACCGTGGTTTCCTTTTCCATCCGGTCTCTGGGCCGGGCCTCCGCCGGACGGCCCTGGCCGGGCTGGCCGCCACCCCGATCGCCGCTTCCTTGACCCTCACAGGCACCAGCCTGCTGGTGGCCCAGCCGGCCCGGGCCAACAGCAACGAGATCCTGCTGGTGAGCTACGCCGTAACCAAGGCGGCCTACGACAAAATCATCCCCCTGTTCGTGGCCGACTACAAGAAGAAGACCGGCGAAACCGTGCGGGTCAAATCCAGCTACGGCGGCTCCGGCAGCCAGACCCGCGCCGTGATCGATGGCCTGGAGGCCGATGTGGTGGGCTTGGCCCTGGCGGCAGACGTGTACAAACTCCAGGACAAGGGCTTGGTGGATCTGGGCTGGGAGCGGGAACTCCCCAATCAATCGATCATCACCAACTCCACCGTGGTCCTGTTCGTGCGGCCCGGCAACCCCAAGAAGATCCAGAGCTGGAATGATCTCGACAACAAGAATGTGGATGTGATCACCGCCAATCCCAAGACCTCCGGCGGTGCCCGCTGGAACTTCGCAGCCCTTTGGGGATCGGCCGGCGGTGACGAACAGAAGGCAAAGAACTTCATCGCCACCGTCTACCGGAACGTGGACGTGCTGCCCAAGGATGCCCGCGAAGCCACCGATACCTTCGTGAAGCGTCGCAAGGGTGATGTGCTGCTCAACTATGAAAACGAAGCCATCCTGGCCCGCAAAACTGGGGAGTGGACCGAACCGGTGAAGATCCCGAGCCCCAATATTCTGATTGAAGGGCCGATTGCCGTGGTGGACAAAAACGTGAACAAGCACGGCACCCGCAAGCTGGCCGAGGCCTTTGCCCGTTTTCTCTACACCCCCACCGCCCAGAAAATCTTCGTGGACAACGGCTTCCGGCCGGTGACCATCGAGGGCAAGGCCTACGCCCAGGGCAAGTTTCCCGCCGTCAACACCTGGCGGATCACCAAGCTGGGCGGCTGGAAGGTGGTGGATAAGAAGTTCTTCTCCAAAGGCGCCATCTGGGACCAGATCTTCGCTAAATCCCGCTGATCATTTGCTTCTCCTGCTGCGATTCCCCCGCCCCGGCTGCCTTGCGGCCGGGGTTTTTCTTTGGCCCGACCGCAAGGCAGCCGGGGTTTTGCTTGGCCCGGCAGGTCCTTGCCGATTTTGCCTGGCCCTGGCGTGGTCCGGCGGGCCAGGCCCAGACAGTAAATTTGTCAGAGTTCCCCATTGAAGAACCGTGGTTAAGCGCTCCATCCGCGTCGCCGGCCTGCTCGGCCCCGCCGTGCTGCTGGCGGCAAGCCTGGGCGGTTGCGGCGGAGCCCAGCGCGACAACGCCACCAACACCCCGGCCCAGGGCCGGGGCGGCCCCCTGCTATTGGTGAGCTATTCCGTGACCAAGAGCGCCTACGACCGGATCCTGCCGAAGTTCCAGGCGGACTGGAAACGGCGCACCGGAGAGGAGTTGGAGGTGAAGACCAGCTACGGCGGCTCCGGCAGCCAGTCCCGGGCCGTGATCGACGGCCTCGATGCCGACCTGGTGACCCTGGCCCTGCCGGCCGATGTGCTCAAGCTCGAGAAGGCCGGCCTGGTGCAGCCAGGATGGGAGAAGGAACTCCCCAACGAGTCCAACATCACCCACTCGGTGGTGACCTTCCTCACCCGCGCCGGCAATCCAAAGGGGATCCGCACCTGGGCCGACCTGGCCCGGCCGGGGCTGGGGGTGCTGACCGCCAATCCCAAGACCTCCGGCGGCGCCCGCTGGAACTTCCTGGGCCTGTGGGGCTCGGTGAGCCGCACCGGAGGCACTGAGCAGGCCGCGGAAGCCTTCGTGGCCAAGGTGTACAGCAACGTGAGCAACCTGCCCAAGGATGCCCGCGAAGCCAGCGATGCCTTTCTGAATCGCGGTCAGGCCGACGTGCTGCTCACCTACGAGAACGAGGCCCTGCTGGCGGCGAAACAGGGCACCGACAAGGCCACCACCCTGGTGGTGCCAGCGCTGAACATCCGCATCGATGGCCCCGTGGCGGTGGTGGATCGCAACGTGGACCGCAAGGGCAGCCGCAAGGCCGCAGAGGCCCTGGCCACCTACCTGCAGGGGGAAGAAGCTCAGGAGATCTTCGCCGAGGAGGGCTTCCGGCCCGTGAACGCGGCCGTATGGAACCGCCGCAAGGCCTCCTTCGCGCCGGTGACGACCCTGTTCACCGCCTCGGATCTGGGCGGCTGGCCCACGATCGACCGCACCTTCTTCGCCAACGGCGGCGTCTGGGACAGGCTGGTGGCAGCCCGGCGCTGATCCCCCCTTCTCCAACGGCCCCAGCCCCCGATGTGCGAACTGCTGGCCCTCAGCGCCAACACCCCCACCGACATCCGCTTCTCCTTCCACGGCCTGCGGCTGCGGGGCGGCTCCACCAGCGACCACGCCGATGGTTGGGGGCTGGCCAGCTTCGACCCCGACGGCCAAGGCCTGCACCTCTATCGCGAGGACGCCCCGGCCGCCTTCTCGCCCGTTGCCGCAGCGGTGGCTGCTTTGGATCTGAAGGCCCACTGCACGATCGCCCACATCCGCAAGGCCACCCGGGGCGTGGTGGCGCTGGAGAACTGCCACCCCTTCCACCGACGCTGGCGGGGCCAGGAGTGGGTGTTCGCCCACAACGGCGACCTGCAGTCGTTGCCGCCCCTGGAGGGTGAGCACCGGCCGATCGGCCAGACCGACAGCGAGACCGCCTTCTGCTGGATCCTGCAGGAGCTGGAGCGCCAGGAGGTTGCTCCGGAGGATGAGGCCGGCCTGTTCGAGGCGCTGGTGGCCTGCTCGGATCGGCTGGCCGGCGAGGGGATCTTCAACAGCCTGGTGAGCAACGGCGCCTGGTTGTTCGCCTACGCCGGCACCAAGCTGCACCGGGTCACCCGGCGTGCCCCCTTCGGGCTGGTGCAGCTGGCCGACGACGACCTCAGCGTGGACTTCGCGGCCGTGACCCAGCCCAGCGATGTGGTGACGATCCTGAGCACCGAGCCGCTCACCGCTGAGGAAACCTGGCAGCCCCTGCAGGTGGGCGAAGCGATCCTGCTCAAGGCCGGCGAGATCGTGCGGCGACGACCCGGCCGAGGTGAGTAATCACACTATTGTCACTCGGAATACCGGTGTTTTGAAGGGCACGCAAGAGATTGGGTTGATCTGAACGTGATACCTGAACGTGATGTCTGAACGTGATGAGGTCGGCCCGATGCCCCGTTCCCTCCCACCGATCCAATCGCCGGCCCCTGCGCTGACACCCTCCGCGGCCGCCCACTCCCTCGACCCGCTGGAGGTGGCGCAGCGGTTGGCCCGCCCGGAGCTGGCTGCGGCATCCCAGAGCGATCCCAGCACTCTGTTGGTGGTGGATGTGCGCTCCCGGCGCCAGTTCGCCCGCGGTCACCTGCCCCTCAGCCAGCCGATTCCCGCCGGTCTGCTGGTGAGTGGCGAGTGGCCGGAAGGGGATCTCCTCCTGGTGGAGGACGGCACCGGTGAAGCCGAACGGGTGCGGGAGGCCCTGCACCGCGGCGGCTACCCTCGCCGGATCCTCCAGCTCGCCGGTGGCTTTGAAGCCTGGCGGGCCGCGGGCTTCCCTGTGGAAGGGTCGCGGCCGTCCTGGTTCTGGCCCCGCTGGTTGGGACGCCGTGGGCCCACCGCCCCGGCCCTTGCGGATCTGCAGGACCTCCTGGGACACCCGGATTTCGAGGAGCTCCTGGGCAGCGACGAGCTCCTGCCCGACCTGGCCGGGCTGCGACGGGCCTGAGCCCCGGCAGCCCTTCTCCCCGTTTCATTCCCATGCCCGCACCAGCCGGCCCAGGCCCCCTGGCTTCCCCCCTGGTGCCCGCTGCCACCGTTTCGCTGGCGGAGGCCGCCCGTTTCTGGCTGCACCTGGGCCTGGTGAGCTTCGGCGGCCCCGCCGGCCAGATCGCCATGCTCCACCGGGAACTGGTGGATCAGCGGCGCTGGATCTCGGAAGCCCGCTTCCTGCACGCCCTCAATTACTGCCAGCTGCTGCCGGGTCCGGAGGCCATCCAGCTGGCCACCTACCTGGGCTGGCTGCTGCACGGCACCCGGGGGGGCCTGATCGCCGGGGGGCTCTTCCTGCTCCCCTCGGTGCTGCTACTGCTGCTGCTGAGTTCGCTGTACGCGCTATGGGGCCATCTGCCCCTGCTGGAGGGCATCTTCTGGGCCCTCAAACCGGCCGTGCTGGCGATCGTGATCCAGGCCTGCTGGCGGCTGGGACGCCGCACCCTCAAGGGCCCCCTAGCTGTGGTGATCGCCACCGCCGCCCTGCTGGGATTGCAGGGACTCGGCCTGCCCCAGCCCCTGCTGATCGCCCTGGCGGCACTCAGCGGCTGGATCGCTGAGCGGTTGCGACCCGGCATCCTGGTGCCCGCTGCCCCACCGCGGCCGGCGGCGAAGCTTGATGCGCTGCACGGCGATGACACGGCCACACCGCCCCACGCCCGCATCCGGCCCCGGCAGCTGGCCCTCACCCTGCTGGTCGGTGGAGCTGCCGTGGCCCTGCCCCTCGGCCTGCTCACCCTGCTGGATGGCTGGAACGGCACCCTGGCCACCATGGCCCGCTTCTTCAGCCGCGTGGCCCTGGTGAGCTTCGGTGGGGCCTATGCCGTGCTGCCCTACGTGGCCCAGGGTGCCGTGGAGCGTTTCGGCTGGCTCAGTGCGGCCCAGATGGTGGATGGGCTGGCCCTTGGAGAAACCACGCCGGGGCCATTGATCATCGTGGTGGCCTTCGTGGGTGTGCTGGGCGGCTGGCATGCCGCCGGCTCCCTGGCCTACGCCCTGGTGGCGGGGCTGGTGGTGGTGTGGTTCACCTTCCTGCCCTCCTTCCTGTTCATCCTGGTGGGCGGCCCCTTAGTGGAATCAAGCCGGGGCGAAGCGCGGCTGGCCGGGCCGATGCGGGCCATCGGCGCCGCCGTGGTGGGCATGGTGGCCAGCCTGGCGCTGCTGTTCGCTGGGCCGGTGCTCTGGCCCGGGAGCCCGGGGACCGGGCTGGATCTGGCAGCCTTGGCTCTACTGGCGCTCGCCTTGGTGCTGCTGTTCTGGCGGCGATGGGGCGTGCTGCCCCTGATCGGCGGCGCGGCGCTGGTGGGGCTGGCGCGGGTGGCTGTGACCTTGGCTCCGATCGGGACCTGATTGGAGAGCGGATCCACCGACAGCACGAAGGGATCCCCGGCCGTGAGCCTCAGAACACCTCGACCGCCGCCAGGGCTGGCTCCTCTCGCCGGCGCTGCGCCGATTCACCACAGGTCTTGGGAGTCGGAAACAGCTTGCCGGGGTTGGCCAGGCCCTCGGGATCAAAGGCCTGGCGCACCAGCTGCATGGTGGCCAGGTCGTCGGGGGCGAACATCCAGTCCATGTAGCAACGCTTATCGTTGCCCACGCCATGCTCGCCGCTGATGCTGCCGCCCGCAGCGATGCAGAGCCGCAGAATTTCGGCCCCCAGCTCCTGCACCCGTTGCTCCACGCCGGGATCACCGGCGCGATAAAGGATCAGGGGGTGAAGGTTGCCGTCGCCGGCATGGAACACATTGGCCACGGGCAGGTCATAGCGCTCGCTCAGTTCACCGATCGCTCGCATCACCTCCGGGAGCGCCGTGCGGGGCACCACCCCGTCCTGGAGGTAGTAGCTGGGGAAGCGGCGGCCGAGGGCCGAGATCGCCGACTTGCGCCCCTGCCAGAGCCTGGCCCGGTCATCGGCCTCGGTGGCCAGGCGCACGGTGCGGGCCCCGGCCTGGCGGCAGCGCTCGGTGGCCAATTCCAGGGCCACCGCCACCTCCTCCTGGTGGCCGTCGAGCTCCACCAGCAACACCGCGGCCGCATCGTGGGGATACTCCTGAGCCCCCAGATAGTCGTTGACGGCCTCGATGCAGAGGCGATCCATCATCTCCATGCCAGCCGGCAGGATGCCCGCGGCGGTGATGCCGCGCACCGCCTCGGCCGCCGCCTCCATCGAGGTGAAATCGGCCAGCAGCACCGCCACGCTGGCCGGGGCCCGCAGCAGCCGCAGGGTGATCGCCGTGGCGATGCCCAGGGTGCCCTCACTACCGATGAACACGCCGCGCAGGTCGAGCTCCGGGGTTTCGGCCAGGCCGCTGCCAAAGGTGGTGATCGTGCCATCGGGGAGCACCACCTCCATCTCCAGCACATGGTTGCTGGTCACGCCGTATTTGAGGCAGTGCACGCCGCCGGAGTTCTCGGCCACATTGCCGCCGATGCTGCACACCACCTGACTGGAGGGATCGGGGGCGTAGTAGTAGCCGTCGCCGGCCACCGCCCGGGTGACCCAGCTGTTGATCACCCCCGGCTGCACGGTGATGCGGCGGTTGGGCAGGTCCACCGCCAGCACCTTGCGCATCCGGGTGGTGGCGATCACCAGGGACGGGGTTTCGGCCACGGCACCACCGGAGAGGCCGGTACCGCTGCCGCGGGCCACGAAAGGCACCCCCTCGCGGTGGCAGAGGCGCAGCAGTGCCGCCACCTGCTCAGTGGTTTCCGGCAGCACCACCAAGGGCGGCTCCCAGCGGTGCAGGGTGAGGCCGTCGCAGTCGTAGGTCAGCAGCTCCTGGCGGGCGGCCACCACACCCCGGGCCGGCAGGATGGCGCGGCAGCGGCGCTCGATGGCAGCCCAGTCGATCGGGGGACGGGGCGCTGGGGCGGGGCTGGGGGAATCGATCGGGCTTATGGCGGTGGCGGGTGACGGGCTGGGCGCGCGCGAGGGGCCAGGGGTGAGCAAAGAGCTGAGCGTGAGAGCTTCCGTGCCTGCTTGGCTGCCCAGATCGGTGCCTGGTTGGATGCTCGGAGCAGGCGTCACGACGGAATCGGGGATCGGGCATGGCCGCGTTCAAGGTACTCAAGGTGCGCCCATGGCCACGCTGCGGGGAATCGCGCCCCGCCATCCCCCACGAATTCTTCGCAGATCCACCCATGTGTACGCCGCTGGGTCAGGATGGATCACGCTCGTCAGCCTTCCGTCCGCGGATCCCGTCTTGTCGGCTTCTCCCACAGCGCCCGTATCGACTCCTGTGCTCAACACCGCCCGGTCCCAGGAGATCTTCACCGCCGCCCAGACCCTGATGCCGGGGGGCGTGAGCTCGCCGGTGCGGGCGTTTAAGTCGGTCGGCGGTCAGCCGATCGTGTTCGACCGGGTGAATGGCGCCTACGCCTGGGATGTGGATGGCAACCGCTACATCGATTACGTGGGCAGCTGGGGGCCGGCCATCTGCGGGCACAGCCACCCCGAGGTGATCGCCGCCCTGCACGCGGCCCTGGAGAAGGGCACGAGCTTTGGCGCCCCCTGTGAGCTGGAGAACCGGCTGGCCGAGCTGGTGATCGAAGCGGTGCCGTCGGTGGAGATGGTGCGCTTCGTGAATTCGGGCACCGAGGCCTGCATGGCGGTGCTGCGCCTGATGCGGGCCTTCACCGGCCGGGAAAAGCTGATCAAGTTTGAGGGCTGCTACCACGGCCACGCCGACATGTTCCTGGTGAAGGCGGGGTCGGGGGTGGCCACCCTGGGCCTGCCCGATTCGCCGGGCGTGCCGAAGGCCACCACCGCCGCCACCCTCACCGCCCCCTACAACGACCTTGAGGCGGTGAAGGCGCTGTTCGCCGCCAACCCTGGCGAAATCGCTGGCGTGATCCTGGAGCCGGTGGTGGGCAATGCCGGCTTCATCACCCCCGAACCGGGCTTCCTGGAGGGCCTGCGGGAGATCACCAAGGACAACGGCGCCCTGCTGGTATTCGACGAGGTGATGACCGGCTTCCGGATCAGCTATGGCGGCGCCCAGGCGAAGTTCGGCATCACCCCCGATCTCACCACGATGGGCAAGGTGATCGGCGGCGGCCTGCCGGTGGGGGCCTACGGCGGCCGCGCTGAGATCATGGCGATGGTGGCCCCGGCCGGCCCGATGTATCAGGCAGGCACCCTCAGCGGCAACCCGCTGGCGATGACCGCCGGCATCAAGACACTGGAACTGCTGAAGCAGCCCGGCACCTACGAGCGACTGGAGGCAGTCACCAAGCGCCTCAGCGACGGCATCCAGGCGGCTGCCCGCGACGCCGGCGTGCCGATCAGCGGCGGCAACATCAGCGCCATGTTCGGCTTCTTCCTCTGCGAGGGACCGGTGCGCAACTTCGAGGAGGCCAAGGCCACCAACACGGTGTTGTTCGGCAAGCTGCACCGGGCGATGTTGGAGCGGGGCGTGTATCTGGCCCCCAGCTCCTACGAGGCGGGCTTCACCTCCCTGGCCCACAGCGACGCCGACATCGACGCCACCCTGGCCGCCTTCCGCGACAGCTTCGCGGCGATCGTCTGAGCCCGAGGGCGCTACCTAGTCCGTGGTGCTCCGCAGGACGCCCACCACCGGAGGCGACCGTGAAGGTTCGCCGCACCACACCCAGCAGGTTCAACTGGATCGTGAAAAAGAATCTCCTGCCGAGAATGTCCGAAAAGCTTTAGTTGCCATGCAAAATACTTGTCTACTACTTTGAGCCGAATAATCATTGCATTGCAATGACGGCGGCTGCTCCACCGCTGCTTGCGATGCGAATGCGATGCGAAGAGGAGTCATGCTCTGAAGAACAGGATTGATTGAAAGAACCAGAGTCTCGACAAGCGGCTCACTGCCTAACGTCTGAGTTGAGGGGCGAGAAGCCGGCTTGCCGGCGTAGCATCCGTCTCGAGCGAAATGTAAGGCAGCTTAGGCTGTTGGCCAAACATTCGAGAAGTCCATTTTGACCTTTTTCGAAGCATCGCCGATGTGGAGTGGCTGGGTTCGGAGTAGCCGGAATTTGCGCGGAGACGCTCTTGCCAGCTTCCAGATCGAAGCACAACTCCGGGGGCGAGGAGCAGTTGGCTCTGCCTGGCTAATCGATGTACCCAAGCGATGCCAGCCCAGCAGGAGCTGCTCGACGACTTCCTGGAGGCCCTGGAGGCGGCCGGTGGCCCCGTGCGCAACCCGGTGCCGCGCGAGACGCTCGGCTGGCCGGAGGCCCAATACGAGGAGGTGAAGGCGGAGAGGAGTTTCTGTGTGCCCTGGCTCAGCTGAAAAGGATCAGCTGAAGAGGAGCAGCCGGGATTCAGGGCTGGTGCCCGATCAGCTCCTGCCGGTGGTGGCGGCCACCTTAAGCAGTTCGGCGGCCGATCTAGATCTGCAGAAGGCGGATTAGCTTGGTCTGCTGCCGCCGTCTATGCAGCCGCCATCGGCCGGGAGGTACGGGTCGATGACATCCAGCTGGTTGTCAACAAACTGCTCGCCGCCAACGTGCTGATGCGCCTCGGTGACTGCCAGGAAAGATGACGCCCCTACCGCCGATCAAGGGGGAAAGGCAATGACAAATGTTGTCAACTGGATTCTTGCCAGAGCCTCCATCGATAATTCAAGGAAATATTCCAACCGACAATCGCACCAAGGATCGAATGTCGGCATTCTGGAAAGATGGTTCCTATCTAATACCAAGTGAGCGATGCATACTCGCCACGGTCTTCTTCATCTCTTCATCGGAGATCAGACCATCATCAAGCAACTGCTTGGCCAAGGCAAGTTTGGCCCGGTTCATTTGCAGTTGCAGTAAACCACTGCAACTGTTTTTGTAGCCAGTACCGCCAAGTGGCACCAGCAAGGCAACGCCACCACCCACGCCGTCCGAGGTATTGATTATACCAGGAGTGTTTGGTGCTGTGCTTGATGCTTCATTTCCCTTGCGCCAGCGGCCATAGACGACAAGCGCAGGGGGAGAACGGTCCGTCACAGAGCATGTGCTGCCATCGTCCATGTCAACCTGAAGCCTTGGTTGGGGGGCGTAGGTCGTATCGTTGTTAACAGAAACACTGTCTGCTGCCATCAAGGGGTGACCCAGAAGCGAGAGCAAGATTCCGTAGCCAAAAGTGCGGAGCCACTCGTGGCGCCTCCTGGCCCTTCTCTGCGTTCGACAGGTGGGATGTAGAGAGCGCATACAAAGAACGGGGTTTTTTGGGTGACATTAGTGGTGAGACTAAGTGTTAGCTTTTTCATCTTGTTTGGAGCTAATTTGAAGCTGCTTGGTGAAATTACAACTCCCTCAGTCAACACTTCACCCGCTTTGGTGGGGTCACTGGTAGGACCCTTGACCCGAACCGTTAGGGAGACTGGCTCTGAACGGGAATGGGAAACTTGGAGTTTGACCCGTGCGGTTTGATTACGCACGGCATACTCTTTCTTATCAAGAAAAACAGTCTGGGCAGAAACTTGCCCAGACCATAATACTGCTAGAAGCAGAAAACAACGCTTCATGAATCAGAGTGCGGTGCAGGTGGCAGTGGTCGCCAGTGAATATGCCCCAGCAGAAAGCAGTTCGCTAGCGTTGCTTTGGAT
>Ga0207941_1000014_pt1 | contig 66406 bp, 62 predicted proteins | sample LakMenEpi13Sep12_FD_150695 | JGI IMG/M metagenome (GOLD analysis project Ga0207941, IMG submission 150695) | Freshwater microbial communities from Lake Mendota, WI - 13SEP2012 deep hole epilimnion (SPAdes) | ecosystem: Environmental > Aquatic > Freshwater > Lake > Epilimnion/Euphotic zone ...
AACGCTCTGTTCAGGCCGATGCCGAGAAGCAGCGGCAGTTGGAGGCCGGGGCTCGCGTTCTAGAGGAGCTGCGGCGCACCAACGCGGCCCAGGAGCGTGAGCACGACCAGGACAAGGCCGCTCAGCAGCGTGAGCACGACCAGGAGCTGGAGGCCTTGGGTCAACGGCTGCAGGCGGCGTCTTCAGAGCTGGAGAAGCGCCTGGCCAGTAGGGATGCTGAGCTGCGGGAGGCGAGGGAGGAGGCGGCCATGACCTTGCAGCAGCTCCACCAGTTGCAGGAGGACCTAGAGCAATACTTGCTGGCCGATGCCGAGAAGCAGCGGCAGTTGGAGGCTGGCAGCCGCGATCTGGAGGAGCTGCGGCGTAGCAAGGCCGACCAGGAGAGCAACTACGAACAGGCCAAGGCCGCTCAGGAGCGTGCCCACGACCAGGAACTGGAGGCCTTGCGTCTGCAGCTCGAAGCGCAACTAGCCGAGCTGGAGCAACGCCTTGCCGGTCGGGACACAGAATTGCGCGAGGCGAGGGAGACAGCGGAAATGTCCTTGTTGCAGCTCCACCAGCAGGTGCAGAAGGAACGAGAGTTTCACTCCAAGGCTGATGCTGAGAAGCAGCGGCAGTTGGAGGCAAGCGTCCGCGATCTGGAGGAGCTGCGGCGCAGCAAGGCCGACCAGGAGAGCAACTACGAACAGGCCAAGGCCGCTCAGGAGCGTGCCCACGATCAGGAACGGGAGGCCTTGCGTCAGCAGTTGCAACCGCAACTGGCGGATTTTGAGCTACGCCTGGCCAGTCGGGATGCGGAGCTGCAGGAGGCGCTGGAGGAGGCGGCCATGACCTTGCAGCAGCTCCACCAGTTGCAGGAGGTCCTGGAGCAATACTTGCTGGCCGATGCCGAGAAGCAGCGGCAGTTGGAGGCTGGTGTCCGCGATCTAGAGGAGCTGCGGCGTAGCAAGGCCGATCAGGAAAGCCACCACGAAGAGAGCAAGGCCGTCCAGCAACATGAGCACGACCAGGAACTGGATGCCCTGCGTGAGCAGTTCGAACCGCGACTAGCCGAGCTGGAGCAACGCCTTGCCGGTAGGGAGACGGAATTGCGGCAGGCTAGGGAGACAGTGGAAACGTCCCTGCTGCAGCTCCACCAGCAGTTGCAGGAAGAACGAGAGCGTCACTCCATGGCCGATGCGGAGAAGCAGCGGCAGTTGGAGGATCGCGTCCGCGATCTGGAGGATCTGCGGAGGCTCAGGACCGCTCAGGAGAGCGCCCACGAACTGGCCAAGGCCGAGCTGGAGCAAGGCCTTGTCAGTCGGGACACGCAGCTGCGGCAGGCGCGGGAGGAGGCGGAGATGACCTTCGAGCAGCTCCACCAGGCGCAGGAGGAACTGGAGCATTACTTTCTCAAGGCCCGCGCCGGTGATCAACTCGCCCAGGCTCAGCTGGAGCAATTGCAACGGGCCCAAAGTCTGATGGTTCGGCTTAACCCCGACGTCCTCCCCAACGCCCCCTACCCCCCGGCGCTCGCGGTGGAAGTGTTGTCCGAGTTGCCTGCCGCGATGCCAGATCCCAGCTTGCAAACCCAGGCGTTGCTTAGCACCTATGCGGCCAGCTTGCAAAGGGCGAGCGCCCTGCTGGAGCGGGCCAGGCGGTCCTAGGAGCAGCTCGCCCCCTGCATACCAGCGCATGGGCTGCTTGATCGCCTCAGCTGGAATCAGGTTCTCTGCCATTGGCTTCCGATCTACTAGGGGCGTTCTGCGCCCCAGAGCTGCCTGCCTTTTGCCAAGCGCCGTTTGTTGGTGTTCAATAGGCGCCTTAGAAGGGACGAGTTGCCATTTTGACCATAACCCATGCCAGCAAAACCGATGGCGTAAGCCAAAGATATGATCGCGTCACGAATTAATGGTGGGATAATGTTTTCAATGGCTTTTGTCTTCGAATCGTCGAGCTGGGTTTGCAGTCTGTTTGTGGATTCTCGCAACTTGTTCAACAGAGCTGATTTGATTGTTTTTACGTCGGCTCCCAGGGGTTGGTCGGCTACTCCATCTGCCCCGGGGATGGCGCGAATGGCGTCTCGCAATTGTGGTTCGCTGCTGGCCTGTTGCACCAGCTCAGCGGCGGCGGTCAAGCTATTCAGTTGGCCTTGAACCTGTTGCAACTGGCTGCGGATGCCCACCACCGCTCCATAGCTCTGCAGGGGGATCAACAGCAAAAAGCCGATTGCCGCCAAGCTGGCGATGCGTCTCAATAACTGGAGATGCGAGCTGGAGGGCATCACCTTGTCATCGATCATGTTGGCAAGCATGATCAGGCCAAGGGCCATCAACGGTAAGCTGGCGATACCCCGAAGGCTGCCACTAAACCGCACCATCCATTCCGGCTGCAACAGGGCAATTGGGAAGAGTGCGGTAATAATTTGAGCCAAAAAAACAAGGATTAGGGCGAAAGAAAGCCATTGCAGGCTGTCTGCCATTTGACTGGCGACCACTATTTCCTTGTGAGGTTCCCTTACGGTCATGCGAGACACTCCACACTGTTGATCGCATCATGGCTGGCGAAGGCAGATAGATCCTGTTTTGGGGTGCAGTTTGGCAAATGCACTGTACGGCGGATTGGATCCAAGCCATGGGAGATTAGGAATAGATCCGAGGGGGGGGTAGGCTAGGTTTGGCACCAGCCAAGGGGTGATTCCACAATCCCCTGTAGCGTCTCCCGGCAGGATCGAGCGATCAAGCTACGACTGCCTGGTACTGCGGTTGCCGTCATCGCCCCTGGTCAGGTTGGAGCAGGCCATCGCATCGGAAGCGCCCGTTGCGGAGGCAACTGAGCCTGGGGAGTAGAGCGAGCTCCGCGACAGGGCGAAGATTCAATGGAATACTCTTTAAACGTTGAGCCATGCATTGCAATCCCAGTTCAGCATCTGCTCAAGTGATTGAATTTCCTCGCTGAATACGGAGCGAAGGTAAATCCTGTCCTTGGCCTGCATTGGCTGAGTGTAAGGAAGCGAGTGAGCGCGAAGTGGAGACGTGTCTTCCAGCGGAGCAACTCCAAGGAAGGAGCAGATAGAATGCAGGCACTCCCTGGGTTGATGTAGCAAGAGTTCGCTTTTTATGATATGAATCTTCGAATCCGGGAAATATGAGCGGAGACTTGTTATCTGCTTGGTGTAAAATCCACGATCTGTGTATGAGTAGACACGATGCTGCTTGCCATCGGCGCTTGCGCAGCGACTTCCTTCGCTCATGAGTGCGTCATAGAAGGAAAGATTTTCGCTGTTCCGCCGCAGCTCCATATTCCAGTGTGAATATGCTCTGTCGATTGGATTGCGAAGGAGGAGTATTATTTTCATCGATGGGTTATAATGATAAATTCTCTCGGCTGCAGTCTTCCAGTACATGTAGATGGGCGTTGATTCTCCCCAGACTGCCTTTTTGCTATCGCCCTGGAAATGCGCATGGTACCAAGCGTGGTTAGACTGTGTATCGCTAAACAGTTCGTCTGTATCGAAATAATGAACCTCCTTCGTGGCGGCAAGTTGGAGTTGATCGTGGCGGCGAAGGTAGGCGTCTAGCGCGGTGGTGCCCCCCTTCTGGGTGCCGCAAATCAAAAAACCTACTCGAGGGCTGTTGGAGTCCTGACCCATGCTGGCTAAGTAAAAGCGAAGGCGATGGAAGTCTAACTTTTGCATTGGTTGCGCCACCGCCTGGTGTGGAACAGCTGAAGCCGTTCTGGCCCCTTTGAGGATGCGATTTGGCATTTGTACGCTATGGCGGATCGGATGCGAAGCGGCGGTCATCAAGGGAAGCCGCCAGTGCCCGCGTAAGATCCATACAGTTCGTGTAGTTGGGCCTGCTTAGGCCATCCGCAAGCAGGTCGAAATTGCCCTGGATCTCCGCCGTGCTGTGGAGCACGGCGCCAAAGGCAAGCCAATCACTGCCACCGGGGGCTGCGGTGAGAACGTGTAGCTCAGGCGCCAAATGCCACAGTTGCTGTAATGCTAATTATTGTCCGAATGAAGGCCATTCTGTTTGCCTCGCTGCCCGCCCCCATTTAACGCCACGCCAGAGCCGATAGTCCTAAAGTTTTTGCCGCCTGAGCGTGTGGATGGCCGAGGGGATGGACATAGCTCCCATCGACATAACGACCGCTGCTGCAGACTTGGCTGATGGCTAGGTCAGCAGTGCACATTGCGCCCCCGATTCGTGCGCCAATTTGGACGCTAACAGAACCGCCGAGGCGGATGCCCATCAGCCAGCTGCTCCGCACCAACAGCTTCCGTGGGGGCAGGCTGCGTCTTTGTCGATTGAAAGGCATGGCGCAAGTGGGATGTGGTACAAGCTGATAAAGTTGATGTCAGAATCCATCCCTTCTAAGCAGGGGTGAAACCGGATACCGCGCCACCCGCTTTGCCCGATGGGGGGGCTTAAGCTGCTGCAAGTGCTAGGGGAGCAGGGGCGAAGGAGCCCAGCGGCCAAATGAGGCAGAACAAGCCGTGTGGAAATCCCCACAACCACCAATGTGAGCGGCCGCTGTGTTGACATTCCGGCCTCTTGCTTGTAAAATTCTAAAAATCTTACCATGACTATGAGCCTGGCACCTCGTTTCGTTTTGATTTTTGGCTCGGCAACCATGCTTTGCCTTATATCCAATGTCAAAGCCGAAGCCGCTTCCTTCGAATTCTCAACGCAGAACCCCACTTCCAGTTCCTCACTTCCGGTGACCGTTGGGGGGACTACATTTACCCTTTCTAATCCCCAGTGGACGCCTTCAGCAAACGTAATTAATGGGATTCGCCAGAATTCAATGGGCGTTTGTGCCTGGGCAAAAATAGGTGATACAAATGGTCGCTGTAATGTCAATCCTATGGATATAGGTACTAATTATGCAGGTGCTGAACTAACCGGGCTTACGGGTAATGTCAACCAATCTTCTTGGTTGAAATCCTTCACTATCGGTCAGTTTGAGGAAGCTTCATCAATTTCTAACGCAATTTTAAGTTTCAAGCTTGGTGGTACCATTATTGAATCTCTCAACATCAGTGGCACAGGTCTTTACACCTTAACCTCTCCGATCTTGTTGGCTGCTGGTCAAAACTTGGAAATTATCACCGCTGGCAGCAGTTCAGATACAACCAACGGAAGTGCGATTCGTATTTCTACTTTTGACATCGATGCCGCTGTTCCTGGTCCGCTTCCGCTCCTCGGAGCCGGTGCTGCCTTCGGCTGGAGTCGCAAAATCCGCCGTCAAATCAAAAGAAGCGCAAGCTAGCCTGAATCACGCTCTCGCGCAGAAGTTAATTACCGTGAGGCGGCATTGCCGCCTTTTTCATTGAAAAAAAAAACTCATAGAAATGATTTACTCTTCTACTTTATTACATCGAATAATCCACGCGATCGGCAAAGCCTGTGACCACTCTATAGTTTATTCACTACTATTAATAATAGAGAATACAAATATCTGCCCTGATATTGCTGTTAGTGCCACTAATGCTTAACAAGAGATAAGTTATGGCCGCATCTTGATCGATTTAAATTATTTGCAATGGTTTCGGTTGTCTTGTTGCTTGTGAGGGCCTGAACGAGCCTTCTCGAGCTTGCTGAATATTCTTTCAGTAGTACTTCGTTATTTATGATTAGACGGTCATGTCGGCTGCCGATTGTGATTGCTGCCATTGGCTTTCGGTCGCAGGTTGTTTTTCGTGAAATTGTGGATTTAGCATCAATGCAATCACAACGCTTTAGCGAGACATCAATAATCGGCGAGCCAAGCTTGTTTTCTCCAGTAGGTGATGGAATCAGGATCGTGAGGTATCGCCCCTTCGACTGGTGAAACCCAGCAGCTCCTAGCACTGGGAACACCCCTGCTCAGGATCTGGATCACGGGTAAGGCTTCCCCCCCATCCCGCTACCTTCCCGGCCAGAGCTAATGCCAGCGGTGGTAGTTGGTCGTCGATACCACAATGGCTTGCTAGATGTTGGCTACGGACTGGCACACGTTATGCATCGATCTGCTCGGCCTGCTGGAGCTTGCGGATGATCTACTCGGGCTAGTGGTGTGGCGTATAATGGTATGTATTTGGACCTAGTTACACTGGAAGGCAAGATCCCATTTAGGCCTAGATCGATTTTAGGGGATCACGTCACAGCCACAGCTTTCTGGGTAACTGCTTGTGCGTTCTAAGCTTCCACCGCGGCATTCGCGGCGGAACTGTCAGTTTGTAACGGACGAGCGGCCTTTTGAAGCGGCCAAGCCCCTAGCGCCGTCCCCCTAGCAAGCGTGGCCACCAACTCGGCAAGACGAACATTTTTTTAGCCGGTATCTGGCTGTTGTCTGGCGCATCGAGCTCCTGCTCGATTTTGTCGAGATAGAGCCGGAACTGTTCCAGGGCTTGCCAATGCTGCCTTAGATCCTCCGGTACGGCTGACAGCCACTCCTGCATCGGTTGGTTGTTCACCACCTGGAGGTTGGCATTGGCGTGGATCGCGCTCACCACTTCGCCTCCCAGGCTGGGCGCGGCTGGCAGCACCACCCTCTTCTCTTCCTGGGGCAAGCGGAATTGGCCCTGTTGATCAAAACTGCACCACACCTCCAGTCCGCCCCAACTTGGGGGCAGGGCCTGCGGATTGAGATGGAAGCCGCTCCTCTCCGGCAGCCCCATCGCTTGCAGGCCATCGCGCCATTGATCGCAGCTCAAGGCCCACGGCTCCTGGCCAGCAGCCTGGAGCCAGATCTGGGCTGGCTGCCCTTGACCCCGCCGGCCGGCCCAGCCCCTCAGTGCTCCCTGCAGCAGGCCATCAACATGGCCCGTCATTCCAAGCAGTTCGCTCTGCAGCAGGGCTTTCAGCAGGCCGGCGGTCAGCCTGGGATTGCTGATCAGCTTCAGCTCCAGCTGCTGGCTGCCGTCGGCGCTGAGGGCCAGCAGCCGGGGCGCTTGCTGCCAGTCCAGCGGTGGCAGCTCCGCGGGCAGCACGAGGGAAAAACCAGGGGTTCCCTGAACGCCCAGGGTCTGGCAAACATCGGGGCGCGCCAAGTAGATCTCGGCCCGGGCAATCAGGTGGGGCCCCACCAGCAGGCGTACCTCATGGAGTGGACCATCTTTGGCCACTACCCAGCCGGAGATCAGGCCGGGGAGAAGATGTTCAACCCCGCCGCTCCAGGCGAGGCCGGCTTCTCGCCGCAGGCCTAAAAAGCGCTTCAGGCTCCGACCTTTCTTGTTCATGGCATTGATGATGGCATGGGGCCAACTTCCTGCGATTGGCGAAGCTAATGTCAACTATACCCTGCTCAGCGTCGGGTTTAAGTCTTGCCATTCCACGTGCTCGAAACGCTGAGTACCTTTGGCGATATCGAAAGGATTGCGCAGGCAGGTGCCTCCCTCCCCTGAGGCGAAGTTATGCATTGGAGTGGTGTAGAGACAGTTGGCGAAAAAATAATGATTTACCTGGCTCCAGCGCCTGCTGCTCTTGTCTTGAACCGGCTCTCCTCCATGCAAAAGATTGGCATGCCAGATCAGCAGATCACCTCGCTTCGGCAGAAACTGCTGCTTCTCAAATGCATGCGCGTTCACGGCCTGTTGCCAGGAGGGTTCAAAAAACCGCTGCGGGTGCTGTTCTTCCATCACCACATCGCGATCCAGGCCTAGCGATCGTGCACTGAGATAGGGCAAACGATGGCTGCCCGGAAAATAGACCAGGGGGCCGCTCCCCGGTTGAACGTCTTGGAGCGCGATCCAAACGCCGCACATGAATCCATGGGGATAGCTGTGAAAATGAACGGCATCACTGTGAAAGTGCTGCTCACTGCCCACGGCAAAGTTGAGGGTTTGAAAGGCGAAGGGTTCCCGTCCATAGAGATGGCGCAACAGATCCAACACCACCGGCTCCAAAGCCAGAGCCCGAATCGAGCCATGGTCGATCCAGCCATCCTGCAGGCGAGGCGGGCCGCTTTCACCGCACTCCCAAAGCTTGAGATCAGCTTCCAGACGCGGCTGTAGAGCGTTCACAACGCCATCGATTTTTTCCAGCCAGTCGCTGCTGCCCAGATCCACAAGGCAGTATCCCTTGTCGTGTAGGGAGATGGCCTGTTCAGTCCACCGGCCAAAGGTGCCAGTCTCAAGCAGCTGCTGAAAATCACTGCGGTCGATCAGGGGTTGTCCGGTGAGATCAAGGGGCATGGATTAGCTAGGGGGGAGAGCCGAGGTTCGCGCTGTTGTGGTGGAGGCTTTTAGTGTGAGCGATAGATTTTCCTCCAGCATACTTAGATGGGGGCTGTAATGGGGATCCGCTTCCAAGACGGCTCCCCAGCGATTGATCATGGCTTGTCGTTCTCGCTGCCATTGGGCATGGGTATCCGCTTCCGTCGGCGCACCTCGGCTTTTGGATTCATGGTGGATGAGCACCGCATCCGGACAAAACAAATTGCGATAGCCTGCCTTGATCAGACGCAGGCAAAAATCCACATCGTTGTAGTTAACCGCGAAGTTGATCGCATCAAAGCCGCCAACGGCTTCGAACAGGGCCTTCCGAACCACCAGCGTTGCCGCTGTCACGGCGCTCAGGTTATGGGCTAAATGGAGCCTCAATTGATAGCCTTCCTCTTCGGCCGCCAGATATTTGTGGGCGTGGCCGGCAATGCCGCCAATGCCCAGCAACACCCCGGCATGTTGGATCGTGCCATCGGGGAACAACAGCTTCGCCCCCACCGCCCCAATCTCCGGCCGCAGGGCCTGCCCTGCCATGGCGGCCAGCCAACCGGGATGGGTGGCTTCCACATCGTTGTTCATCAGCGCAACCAACTCACCACGGGCAAGCGCCACGGCCTCATTGTTAAGGGCGGCATAGTTAAACTTCCCCGGACGCCGCAGCACACGCACATTCTCCTGTTGCTCCAGATGGGCGAGATAGTGCAGCGTTTCAGGTTCGCTGCTGTCGTTATCGATCACAATCAGCTCCGTCGGTGGATTGCCCTGGGCATGTTCCGCCAACGACGTGATGCAGCAGCGCAGTAGATCACCCCGGTCCCGCGTGGCAATGATCACACTCACCAGGGGCGGCGGTTCCGGCAGGGGCCAATGAATCAGATGTCCGCCGGTTCGATGATGGGAAACCTGAGCATTTTGTCCGTGACGGGCAAGAAATTGTTGCAGGCTCTTGGCTGTCTGGCTCGATGAGCGAGGCTCTACCGGTTGATCGAGGCGGTGATATAAAACTTCCGGCAGGTGAAGGATTTGATCGCCCTCGCAAAGGGCCGTTGCTTCGAGCGCGATGCCATAGAGCTCAGGCGATTCACCATCGGCATTCATTGCCTCACAGGCCTTGATGCAGAGATCGGCGCGGATCAGCCAGCAGTGGGAATAGTGAGGGTCGCTGTAGAGCAGATCAGGATTCCAGGCCGGTTTGAACTGGGGAGAATGCCGTCTTCCTGTGGGGCTGATTTTGTCTTCATCCGCATACAGGATGCCAGCATCGGCTTGGGCTTGAATCACCTCACTGCAGCGAGCCAGTGCTTGGGGAGCCAGTTGATCGCCTACTTGCAAAAAAACTATCCAGGTTATTTGATCTTCTTCTAACAGTTGCTGCTCTGGCGGCAGGATCTGAAACGGTCCGGGAATTTGATTGCTGACACTATTGATTGAACGTTGACATTGTTGTTCGTTTTCCCGTTGCCCCCAGAGCCAGAGGGCAAACTTCACTGAAGCATGATTGGGAGTAGCCTCTGTTGATGTGAATTGGCTGCGTAGAGCCTGTTCTTCCAGTGCTGGCACTTCGACCCGTTCTATCCATTCGTCATATCCCACCAGCGGAAAGTTCTGGCGCGACAGGAGCCGGTTGTAATCCCGCCATTGCTGTGCAAATGAGCGCTGCTTCAGGGTTTCTTTCCGGTAGGCGGGGTGAAGCCTCAGCAACTTGGTCGCCAGTAACCTTTGCACCCGCCACCAGGGCTGGGGCACCAGTCTCAATTCCGCAATCTGAGGATCATCATTGAGGCCCAGGATTTCAAAGCGTGTTACCTGTGAATGCTTGCCAATGTGCACCAGGCGGCGGCGGCGTTTGCCGCTCACAAGGATCCTCCCCTGATGGCGATTGATCAGGCCGTAACTGCGCAACGTTTCGCTCTGGAGGCGCACCGTCAGCAGATACCAGCCGGGCCGAGCTGGAATGCGAAGCGTTAGGGTTGGCCGTTGGCAACCCACGTCCCAGTTCCAGTCTTCCCGAAGCCGCAAGCCAGTCCAGCGTTTGAGCAGATTCACTGGCGATGGCTGGCCTGCATGCCGAAGATGAATTTGGTCAAACTAAAGCCAACGGCGCAGCTGGCCAAGACGGTGAAAAACCCCTTACTTCTCCAGTCATTTTGTGGGTCTTCCGGGAGTTGCGGTGCCGAAAGCAGGGCCATGAATTTTTGTTGACGTTTGCTCTCAATCCGAGCCTTCTCAACGGAGGTCAAAGCAAGTTTATAGGAATCGGTGGCAAAGTTCACCTCCGATTCTAATTTGAGCACATCCGCCGCTTTGCGGTTTAGATTGCGGCCCTTGCTGGACACCAAGGAGCGCCGTTCCTTTTGAATTTGCTGTTCCAGCTCCCGCACTTGGTCGGCAACTACCGCCACTTCCGGCTCGGCAGGATCCTTGAATTGTCGCTTCAAGGTGGCTAATTCCACCCGCAACTCCACCAGTTTTTCCTGGAGTTTGCTGATCGTTTGGCCGGCGAGTTCGGCTTCGCCCTTTGGATCGATCACCATGTTGGAATCTTGATAGATCAGTAACCGATTCTTGGCTTGATTGAGATTGCCGCGCGCCCGGCCCAGCTCTGATTCGGCAAAACTCAACTGCTTCTGGCTGATGTCTTGATTGAGGCGATTTACAAATTGTTCGCTCTTGGCCAACATGAAGCGATTTAAATTGAGTGAGGCCTTCGGATCGAGGCCAATCGTGCGCAGTACAATCGCGCCCGAAATCTCATCAAGGTTCACCGCCACTTGCCTTTTGAAATAGTTCAATCTCTTCTCCTTAGATAATCCTGGCTTCATGCCGGCAAACCAATCAAGCCCCTTATGGGCATAGGCCTGATCAAGATCGTAGGTGCGGTCCAGATCCGCCAACACCTGCGGCGATTGCAAGTAGGTTTTCAGGAAACGTGCATCTTCCAGCGAGAGTTGATTGCCCCTGCCCAGCAGCGAGGCCAAACCAGCACCAGCCACGTTGGTGTCGCTTTCTTCGGCCTTGCGGATGACAAAATCAGATCGGGTCACATAGCGATCACGGGCAATCGCATAGAAATAAATGCCGGATAACGCGATCGGAATCAGCAGCAGTTGGGTGACAGAAAGCTGAGGCAGGGGCGAAGAGCGGAGCCGCGGCGGTTTGATCGGGACAACCTTCGAATCCGTCAGGAGGCCTTCCTCACCATCAACAACCTGTTCTTGCTGATCTTTCTTCAGCAAAAAGCGATTCAGCGGATTGAAATTATCAACATCAATCATTGGGTTGCCCTCGAGAATTACTCTTCGATCCCCCGCTGCGGGGGTGTGGCCAGCAGTCGCTCGGTGTGTAGGGCAACGGCTTCATCAAGGTCGCTGAATTCCTCTATTTTACCACCATCCAGGATAAAGGCCCGGTCGCAATGCAGCTTCAGGCCCCAGAGGTTGTGATCCACCATCAGGAAATCAGCAACTTTCTTGCGTTCCATCAGCAGGCGTTTGCTTTTTTCGCGAAAGCGTTGGTCGCCTGCCGCGGTCACCTCGTCAATCAGATAAACATCAAAGTCGAAGGCCATCGAGAGGCCAAAGGTGACCCTAGAGCGCATGCCACTGGAATAGGTTTTAAACGGGCGATCAAAATAAACGCCGAGTTCGGCGAATTCTTCGACATATCGTACCTTCTCTGGAACTTTTCTTTTTTCACTATAGATGCGGCTCACAAAAGTCACGTTTTCTCGGCCGGTCAGGCTCCCTTGGAATCCGCCCACCAATCCCACGGGCCAGGAAATGGTGCTATCGGTGTGGATTGTGCCACTGTCGGGTAGATCGATTCCCCCGAGGATGCGCAGCAGTGTGCTTTTACCTGCGCCGTTGGCGCCGAGGATGGCGATTGACTCGCCGGTGTGGATCTTAAAGCTTAAATCCTTGAAAATAGTTGTCTTCTTGCCTTGATAGAAAAAGCTCTTGGTTAGGTTGCTGACTTCAATCATGGTGGTTCACTCCTGGCGATCACAGGGTCAGAAGCTTGCGTTCATTGTTGTAGTAGATCCAGAGCGATACGGTGAGAAAGGCGACTGCGCTGATCACGGCGTACTCGAGGTTCGCATCCGGCGTGAAGTAATCATCGCTCATCGATTTGCGGTTCAACTCGATGATGTGCATCAGTGGATTCCAAACGAAGAAAATTCTCGTTGCAGGCGGGAAGACCCAGTATTGGAATGGCACACCCGAGAGAAACCACAGGATGCGTGGGACCCAAAGGGCTGTTTGCTTGAACCCAGGCACGAGGTGGGAAATGGTCATGAAGATCAGGCCCGTGGAGAAGCCGATGCAAGCGGCGAGGAGGATGGTGAAGAAAAACAGGCCTAGGTTACTCATGTAAACCTGGTCGAGCACGATCCAGGTGCCTATGCAGATCACAAGTAGGCAGCAGGTATAGAGCCCAGTCTCGCTGATCGTCCGGGCAATCACCGTGTCAATCGGCTTGACAGGCTTGTAGAACAGCAGCGCTTCATTGGCCTCCATGGCGGTGATGCTTCTGTTGGCGATCTGACTAAAAATCGTAAATAGAACAGTCCCGGACCCAAGGAAAAGCACAATGTTCAGGCTGCCGCCCCGATTGGCGTTGATCGCCCCCAGAAAGATCACCCAGATGGCGATCAATCCGAGCGGTTGAACCAGTACGCCCAGAAAGCCACCCTTCACGTCGCTGACGCGGGTGCGTAATTCGCGATAAACCAGCGCGTCTACCACACGCCATTGCACCTGCCAGCCGCTCAGGCGCCGCAAACCATCAGCGTCGCGGGCCTGGCGTCCGCTACCCACCCCGGTTGCATCAGCGGAGTTGGCCGAGGGATCCAAACGCCAACCTTGGACAACTGCTCAGAATTTACCTCCAGCCAGCCAGGCCCCAAGGTCTTTGCGCAGGCCCCGCCCCACCCGCCGCTCAATCCGATCCAGCACCGCCTCCAGGGCCAGGGTCCCCACCCGCCGTCCGATGGGGCTGTTCAGCAGCCGGGAGTGGAGCCCCACTTCCGCCCAGCCTTCCAGGCCTCTCTCCTCCGCCCCCAGCACAGCCTCCAGGGTGAATCCAAGCGATTCCATCCCGAAACCGAGCCCCACCAACCGGCAACTGGTGCTGCGCACCTCCATTTGCTCGCCCTCCCACTCGGCTCGCAGGGTGAGGGTGGGCACTACCTGCCACTGCAACACCTGATAGGGGTTAGAGCGATAGGTGAACTCCCCGGGAGCCATGGGTGTGAGTCGCTCCCTGGCCAGCAGGGCCGTCAACGGCCGGTCCACCAGGGCCAGATAGGCCAGCAGGTGCTCCCTGGAGGCCCTCGGAGCGGTGATCGGCAGGCTCAGCTCGCGGCGGCGCAGCAGTGCGGGCGGCTCGGCCATGGCCCACAGGCGCGGTAGCTGTGCTCGACTATGGCCGATTCGCCTCTGCTTCGGTCGTGAACGCACGCCCGTCCACCCCTGAGCTGTTGGGCATCCCCTCTCGGGCCCTGGCCCGGATCCCCACCCTCGGGCCCCTGCTGGCGCCGGCCAGTTTGGTGGTGGGAGTCCCGGCCTGCCGCCGCGCCCCCCTCACCGCCCTGCTGGCCTGGGGCCGCAAACCCTCCGGCAAGACGGCGGAGGCGATCGCCCGGGAGCGGGGCCTGCCCGTGTGGCGCTGTGAGGATGGCTTCCTGCGCTCCCTTGGCCTCGGCCCGGAGGGGCCGCCTTGGTCGCTGCTGATCGACGATCTGGGCATCTATTACGACGCCCACGCCCCCAGCCGGCTGGAAGCGTTGATCAGCCAATCCCTCACCGCCACCCAGACCCAGCGGGCCGAGGCCCTGCGGCACCTCTGGCAGGCGGAGCGGGTGAGCAAGTACAACGGCGTCCGCGAGACCCTCCCCCCCAGCGAACCCTTTGTGCTGGTCGTGGACCAGACCATGGGCGATCTCTCGCTTCGCTACGGCATGGCCGAGGGGGCGAGTTTTCAGCGCATGATCCGGGCCGCTCTCGATAACCATCCTCACTGCAGCGTGCTGCTCAAGATCCACCCCGATGTGGCGGCGGGTCGCAAGCGCGGCTATCTGGCCGAGGCCCCGCTCACCCATCCTCGGCTGCGGATCTGCGCCGATGGGGGCCATCCCACCGCCCTGCTGGAGCGGGCGGAGGCCGTGTATGTGGTCTGCTCCCAGTTGGGCTTTGAGGCCCTGCTCTGGGGGCGCCCCGTGCACTGCTTCGGCATGCCCTTCTATGCCGGCTGGGGTCTCACCCGCGATGCACTGCCGCCCCCGCCGCGGCGCCAACCCCACCGTCCCACGATCGATCAGCTCGTTCATGCGGCCCTGGTGGCCTATCCCCGCTACATCGATCCCCACCGCGGCCAGCCCTGTGGGCCCGAAACCCTCATCCGGGCGATCGGACTGCAGCGAAGACGGCAGCAGGAGCTGCCCGCCGCGGTGGAAGCCTTCGGCTTCAAGCCCTGGAAACAGCCGATTCTGCGCCGCTTCCTGCGGGGCTCCCAGCTGCGGTTTCGCCGGCGCCATGCCGCCTCGCCGCCTGCGGCTTCAGCCCTGGTGATCTGGGGCCGGGATCCCGGGCGCGGCGTTGCCCGCCGGCTGCGACACCAGCCTGGGGCGACCCTCCTGCGCATCGAGGACGGCTTCCTGCGCTCGGTGGGGCTCGGCGCCAATCTGATCGCCCCGATCTCCTGGGTGGTCGACCGCAGCGGCATCTACTACGACGCCGGCGCCCCCTCCGATCTCGAAACCCTGCTGCGAACCCATCCCTTTGCTGAGGCAGAGCGGCGCCGGGGTGGGGCTTTGAGGCAGCAGCTGGTTGCGGCAGCGCTCACCAAATACAACCTCCAGGCCCCCCCCTGGCGCCGGCCCCCCGGCGTTCGCCGCGTGGTGCTGGTGCCTGGCCAGGTGGAAAGTGATGCCTCCATCTTCTATGGGGCCCCCGACCTGCACACCAACCTGGCCCTGCTGCAGGCGGTGCGGGCGGCTGAACCCGAGGCCTGGATCGTCTACAAGCCCCATCCCGATGTGGTGGCCGGCCTGCGGGGGGAAGGGTCGCCGCAGGCCGATCTGCAGCATTGGTGCGATGCCCTGCTCACCGAGGGCTGCATGGATCAGCTGCTCAAAGAGGTGGACGCGGTGCATGTGCTCACTTCCCTGGCCGGCTTCGAGGCCCTGCTGCGGGGGGTGGAGGTGCACACCTGGGGGCTTCCCTTCTTTGCCGGCTGGGGCCTCAGCCACGATCGCCTGACCTGCCTGCGGCGGGGGCGGCAACTTCAGCTCGACGAGCTCGTGTACGCGGCTCTTGTGGCATACCCCCGCTACGTGAGTCGCCGCAGCGGGCTCTTCATCGAGCCAGAGCAGGCGATTGAGGAGCTGCTGGGATGGTCTAAGGAGCCTCCCCAAGCGCCGAGCTGGTGGCGCGGGATCTTTCGTCACTGGGGACGATGGAGAGAGCGTATAGTTCCCCACACTTTTCGCTCTCCACGGCTGTAAGATGACTTGCCTTTGTGGCGCGAGACGTGTGTGAGAGAAGTCATTATTGAGGGCCCGGTGTTGATGCTGATGGGGCCGCTTGGTACATTCTTCGCGAGGCTCGCCCACCATCTTGAGACGAGGGGCGCCAATATTACCAAGCTGAGTTTTCCGCTCCATGAATTTGGCTTCCCGGCCTATCAGCGGGTGGCCTATGGCGGCAGCATGGCGGAGTTCAAGCCCTTTCTGCGCGCCCTGATTATGGAGCGGGGCATTCGCCACCTGTTCATGTATGGCGATTTTATCGATCCCCATCGCCTGGCGATTGAGCTGGTGCGTGAGCTGAATGCCGAGCATGCCTTGCCCCACACCATTGAATCCTGGGTGTTTGAGCTGGGCTATGTGCGCCCAAATTACGTGAGTCTGGAGCTGGAGCGGGTCAATGCCCGCTCCAATCTCAATCGCCCGGTTGAGTTTTATCGCGATCTGCCGCCGGTGGAAGAGATCCCGCATCCAACCCTCGATGCCGGCATGCGCTGGCGGAAATGCTGGAAGACCCCCACCTTCATCCAGCACGCCTTCACCCCCTATCGCATCATCAGCGGCCCCCACAAGCTGCAACCGGAGCCCTCCTACCTGCTGGCCCAGGTGGCTGGCTTGCTGCGCAAACACCTCTATCGGTTCAGCGAGCGCGCGATTCACCAGCGCTTGATGGATGGCACGCCCTATACCCTCGTCCCCCTGCAGGTTTCAAGCGATTCCCAGGTGAGTCTGGGCTCGGACTATGCCGGTATGGAGCCTTTTATTGCCCAGCTGATCGATTCCTTTGCCCGTTATGCCCCCTCGGATCAGCGCTTGGCGTTCAAGCATCATCCACGCGATCGCGGCTATAACCATTACGGAGCCCTGATCCAGAATCTGGCGCGCAAGCACGGTGTGGCAGATCGCGTGCTCTATTTCCACGATGGCGCTCTCGGGCCGATCATCAAGCGAGCCAAGGCCGTGCTCACCATCAACAGCACAGTGGGGTTGCAGGCTCTTTATCACGCCGTGCCCACCAAGGTGCTGGGGCGCACGTTCTACAACATGCCTGGACTCACGGATCAGCAGCCGCTTCGTGTCTTCTGGAGCTCCCCCCAACCCTCAGACCGCGCGTTATACCGGAGCTTCTATCGCTACATGATCGAAACCACCCAGATCAATGGCAATTTTGATGGCCGCTTTCCCTTCTCCCGCATCTTCGCCGTCTCCCCATCCCTGGGCGTCCATGCCGTTGGCCCCCGTCCGCACGGTTTTGAGCTTTTCCAGCGGCTGTTCACCCTCGGCAGGGGCTTTGCCACCTACTACCTTCAGCTGCTGGCCCTCGCGGTTGGCGCCCGCCAGTCGGCCCGGCGCCTGCTGGAGAGGGGTTCCCAGCTCGTCCTGGCCGGCTTGGGGGTGGAGGTGCTGATGGAGCGCCGCCCTGAGTTGATCGATCGGCCCCAGATTCACATCGCCAACCATGGGCACCCTCTGGATGTGTTGCTGGTGCAAGGATATTTTAGGGAATCCAGCATGACCACAGCCGCCCGCCACCTGCGCTGGATCCTGCCCTTCTTCGCCGCCAGTGCCCGCAATTACGGCCATACCAACCTCGACCATCTCTCCAGCCGCTCCCGCCTCGCTGGCCTGCGCCACCTGCTGCGGGTTCTGGACAAGCAGGGCCGTCTATTTCTATTTCCCAGTGGCTCCTTGATCACTCCGATCACCCAGCGGGTCTCTGGAAGTTTGCATGTGCTCGGCCGGCGCAGTGGGGCGGTGATCATTCCCTGGACGATCCGCTACCGGGGTTTCCCCCGCTCCGAAGAGTCCAGCCGCTATCGGCCCCTTCGGCTGATCGTGCAACGGTTGTTCGGCCCTCGAGCCACGATTCTTTGTGAGCAGGGTGCCGCGATCGATCCGAACGGCTTTGTCGATCAGAACGCCCTGTCCCTGCATATTCGGGAGCTCTATGCCGACAGGCTTGGCGCGATCAACCCAGCGTCGCCGTCTCCCAGGCAGGAATCAGATTGTTGACGATCAATTCTTTCTGTTGATTTGGCCGTAGCTGATTGAGATCACAGCGCATCAGAATTTCGCAGATCTGATTGAAATCGCGGGCCAGGGAAAGGCCGATCACCTTGGCATTGCCGAAACTCATGTACTTCTTCAGCAGCAGCGGCGCCCGAAAGGGCTCCTCAAACTGTTGCTCAAGCCTTCGCTCCAGTTCACCGAGGCTCTCCACAACGGGTGCCAAGTCTGCCTTGCGCTCTTCAGCCCGAGAGGGGAAAGGATGCCGAGCCGGCGGGATGCCCTGATCTTCGCCGAAGGGTTGCTGCAACAGCGCCGCAAGGAAGCTGCCATACAGGCCTTCGCTGTGCTGCAGGTGGTTGAACGAGACCATCCCCATCAGATTGGTGTGACCTGTGGCCAGGGGAATGCTCACCATCGCCCGCAGCAGCATGCGCAGCACCGGGCTGGTGCGTTGGTAGGGAGTGGCAACCAGGGTGCGGCCGATTTCGGCATAGCTCATGCCTTCCCTGCGGCAATGCTGATCCAGGCCCGGATAGCAGTGCTCCAGATAGGAATGGCTGCCGTCCCACCCAGGGCCATGCCAGCGGGAGAGGCCCATGCGCAGGCAGCCGGCCAGGCACTGACGCTCCTGATCCAGGATCAACAGGTGCCAGTAGTGGGCATCGCGGCCGTCCAGGTCCACCTGCTTGGGGCCGAGCGGAGAGATCTGCCGGTAGGAGCTGGCGCGCAGGGCGCCGACCCAGGAGGCGATGGGACGGAACTGGTTTGGTGAAAGAAAAAACGCCGAAAATTGATTTTGATCAAAACATCGTTGATTGGGAAGTTGCGAGCGGATATGGTTGAAGGCAAAGTCCTCGGTTCCGGCTCCCCTCGCTTTTCCAGTCTCCATCCACCTAGTCTCCCGCTTGGGTGATCACCAGTCAACCGCGCAATGCCTCTTCCCCAACTGCCCGGAGTCGCGTTGCTGCAGCGGGGGCAAAGTGTCGTTCTGCTCCACCAAGGCGCTGGCTCCACCATCGATCATTTCCTGCGGGGCCCACTGGAGGCGTGGGAGGCTCAGATCATCGAGGTTGATTCCTCTGAGGCTCCTAACCCTAACGTCCAAAGTATGATGATGGCTGCCCATCTTGTCGTGGTGGTGCGCTATCTGCCACGTCACTGGCTTCGGGCCCTCAGGCATCTCCGCAGGGCAGGGATTCGGCTGGTGTATTTGATGGACGACGACCTTCTCGACCCGGCCTTGCTGCCGCAGCTGCCCGCCGCCTACCGGCAGCGGCTGCGGCAGCGGATCACCCGCCAGCGTTCGCGGGTTCCGGAGCTGTGCGACCCCATCTGGGTGACCAGTGCGTTTCTGGAGCTTAAGTATGCCCACCTCGGTGCCCTGCATCTTCCCCTCAGCCCCCATCCCAGTTTGCTGGCAGAGCGTCCGCGCCTGCAGCTGGCCTATCTCGGCAGCAGTGTTCACCAGCTGGAGTTTGCCTGGCTGCGGGAGCTGCTCCTCCTGCTGCAGAGTCGCCAGTGCCACACCCATGTGGATGTCTTTGGCGACCTCAGCATCAACCGCCAATTCCGCGACCTTCCCCGCGTGCGGATCCTCCACCCGATGCGCTGGCCCAGCTATCTGGCCGAGACCGGCCAGGGCCGCTGTGATCTGCTGCTGACCCCCTTGCTGGAGAGCCCGCTCAACGCGGCGAGGGCCCCGGTCAAGTTCATCGACGCCGCCCGCTGCGGGGCCGCCGGCCTATACTCGGATCGCTCGCCTTACCGAGGCTTCATCCGCCCGGGCATTGATGGGCTGCTGCTCGGGGATCGCCAGCAGGAGTGGCTGGAAGCGATCGAATGGCTGATCCTCGATTCTGCCGCCAGGCATCGACTGGCGACGGAGGGTCGGCGTCGCGCCCTGCAGCTGGGTGGGTTTCCCTGATCCCCGGGCGTTGGGAGAGCCTTGTAGCCGTGGGAAACTCCTGTGATGTTTTCAGCCCATGCCTGCATGTCACCCAGCGAGGGATTCACCACACGCTGCGGTCAAGGCCAGCTGGCGGCAGGGATCCGCTGGGGTTCGATCGGTTTGATGTCGTCCCTGATCGTGCTGTCCGGCGGCAGCGCCGTGGCTCAATCAGCCCCGAAGACCCTGGCCCCATCGCGGCCAGCAGAGAGGAAGCTGCCTGCGGCGTCTGCGATCGACCCTGGCCTGGCGGCCAACCTCCGCTACCGGTTGGGTCCGGGGGACAAACTCAAGATGGTCGTCTTCCGGATGGAGGGCTACGAGACCGTCGCCGAGGTCCTCAGCGATGGCACCCTCAACCTGCCACGGCTGGGTAGCGTGCCGGTCTGGGGGTTGAGTCTCGATGAGGCCCGGCGGCGGATCACCGCCGGCTACGCCACGATCCTGCGGCGTCCGATCGTGTACCTGGATCTGGTCGAGGCGCGCCCGGTCCGGGTGGCGGTGAGCGGCGAGGTGCAGCGGCCTGGGCTTTACAGCATCGGTAAGGGGGGATCGAACCAGCTCAGCAGCAGCGGCCCTGGAGGCTCCCCTAGCACCTTGATTCAAACCAGCGGCGCGCCGACCCTCCTCGATGCGATCCAGCGGGCCGGAGGTCTCACCGCCTACGGCGATCTTCGCCGCCTCACCGTGCAGCGCCCCAGCGGCGGCCCGGGATCCCCCGTGCGCACGTATCAGTTCGACTTTCTCAAGGTGCTCTCCGGCAGCGGGCCCGTCACCAACCCACTCCTCTACGACGGCGACACCATCACGATTCCCCGCGCCGAGAACCTCAGCGAAACCGAATTGCTCGCCATCGCCTCCTCCACCTTCGCGCCCGACACGATCGCGGTGAATGTGGTGGGCGAAGTGTTGAAGCCCGGCACCCTGAATGTGAAGGCCAACAGCCCCCTCTCCGGCGCCCTGCTCACGGCCGGGGGGCTGACCCGCCGAGCCAATGATCAGACCGTGCGCCTGCTCAGGCTGACTCCCTCCGGCACGATCAAGCAGGCGACCATCCGCTTCAATCCGGCCGCCCCCCTCGGTTCGGTTCAGAACCCACCCCTGCAGCAGGGTGATGTGATCGTGGTCGACCGGCATGGCTGGGCCAAGACCACCGACGGACTCTCCGATGCCCTGGCGCCGATCGGGCCGGTGATCAACGCCGGCTCCCTGTTCCGGCTTCTGGGGCTCTGATCCTCCAGGCCTGGCGGCTCCCACGGGCGGTTGGTGGCCGGCGGGGGGATTAGAGGGGGCGGACCCCTTCGCCAAGGCCCGAGGCTTCCAGCCAGCGGCGGATGCCCTCCGGCAGCGGACAGCGTTGCCGTTCGGCCGCGGCGATGGCCAGATGGCGCGTGAGGCCCTGGGCCACCGGCTGCCCCTCGCGCTCGAAGCAGTAGCTCACCTCGAAGCCTTCGGGCCCCAAGGCTTCGGGCCGCAGGCTGATCAGCAGTTGGTCGCCCGTCAGCAGCGGGCGGCGGAATTCGGCCTGGCAGTACACGATCGGCAGGGCCACGCCCGGTGCATCCCCCGCCCACTGCGGTCTGGGAAACACCGACGCGGCCGGCAGCCCGAAGAGCTCCAGGCTCTCTTCATAGGCCTCGTGGCACCAGCGCAGCAGCTGGTGGAAGTGCATCACGCCGGCGGCATCGGTGTCACCAAAGCGCACACTCCGCTGCAGCTGCAGCCAGGTGGAGGGAGGCGGGAGCGGCATCGGGTGGAACGGGACAGGGTCCCTGGATCAGGGATCGGTCGCCGGCAGCGGGATCACAACAGCCCATTCAGCAGAGCGAATGCCAGCCGCCGTGCTGCCGATGGAGGGCACGGTCGGGGTTCGCAGTTTGCTGCTCAGCGATCCACCGAGCCCATGATTACATCGATCGAGCCCAGGATCGCCATGATGTCAGCCACCTTGGCCCCCTTGAGGATGTGGGGCAGGATCTGGAGGTTGTTGAGGTCGGCGGCGCGAATCTTGAAGCGCCAGGGGGTGACATCGTCGTTGCCCTGGATGAAGATGCCGATTTCGCCTTTGCCGGACTCAAGGCGGGTGTAGAGCTCGCCACTGGGGATCTTGAAGGTGGGGGCCACCTTCTTGGCCACGTACTGATAATCGAAGCCGGACCATTCGCTTCCCTTACCCTCGGCCATCCGACGGGCTTCCAGGTTTTCGGTAGGGCCGCCCGGAATCATCTTGCAGGCCTGCCGAAGGATCTTCAGCGACTGGCGCATCTCCTGAATTCGCACCCGGTAGCGGGCGAAGCAGTCGCCCTCTTTTTCCCAGGCTACATCCCACTCGAAGTCGTCGTAGCACTCGTAGTGGTCGACCTTGCGCAGATCCCAGGGCACGCCGGAGGCCCGCAGCATTGGTCCGGAAAGGCTCCAGTTGATCGCCTGCTCCCGCGTGATCGCCCCGAGGCCCTCGATGCGTTTGCGGAAGATTGGATTGTTGGTGATCAGCTTCTCGTATTCATCGATCTTGGGGCCGAACCAGTCGCAGAAATCGAGGCACTTCTCCAGCCAGCCCCAGGGCAGATCCACCGCTACGCCGCCGATACGGAAATAGTTGTTGTTGATCAGCCGCTGACCGGTGGCCGCTTCCCAGAGGTCGTAGATCATCTCCCGCTCGCGGAAGATGTAGAAGAAGGGGGTCTGAGCACCCACATCGGCCAGGAATGGGCCCAGCCAGAGCAGATGGTTGGCGATGCGGTTCAGCTCCAGCATGATCACGCGGATGTAGCTGGCCCGCTTCGGCACCGGGATATCGGCTAAGCGCTCGGGGGCATTCACCACGATTGCCTCGTAGAACATGCCGGCCGCGTAGTCCATGCGGCTCACGTAAGGCACGAACATCACATTCGTGCGGTTCTCGGCGATCTTCTCCATGCCGCGGTGCAGGTAGCCGATCACCGGCTCGCAGTCCACCACGTCCTCGCCGTCGAGGGTCACCACAAGCCGCAGCACCCCGTGCATCGAGGGGTGATGGGGGCCGAAGTTGACCACCATCGGCTCGGTGCGCGTTTCCAGCTGGGTCATGGGAAGGCGGAGGCCGGGGCTGCAGTGGATTCTAAGGAGGCCGCGGCGGAAACCTGGTGGTTTACGCCGCGGGCGAGTGATCAGCGGCCAGGGGCCCCTATGTGCTGGCCCAGAGGTCCTGGACCACCGCGGCACCCACATTCAGGCCGACAGCAAAGGAATCCTCACAGGCCTCGCGGATATGCATGCCGCCATAGACGCGGCTGATCGCATCCTCCAGGCCGGCCTCGTAGAAGCTATTTCGCTCAACCCCCCCCTCATCGATAAAACCGTCAAAGCTGCGCACCACGCCGGGGAGTTCCTGCGATGTGGCGGCAAAGGTGAGATTGTCACCAAAGAAATGGCTCATGACGCTGGCAAAGGTGCCCCCCATCACCGAGTGGCCGGAAAGGAAATCCGGGAAAGGTGGCGACTGGACGCCGTTGATCGAGGACAGCAAAGACTGCCAGTTTTGGTCTCGGACGGTGAGGGCCGAACCATCCGTATCGGAGAAGCTGCCGGTGATCAGGTCCCAGGGGCGGGGCTGAACGTTGTCGTATTTCTCTTTCCAGGCGCAAATCACGGCATCGGCCATGGAGAGGCTGAGGCTGGCGATCAGCTTGGCGTTGGTGAGCATGGAGGTCGCCTGGTCGAGCGCCACATCCATGGCGATCTCGAGAAGCTGGCCGTAGGGCCGGAAGGTGTCGGTCCTGTCGTAGGCCCAGAAGAGAGCGATTTCCGTCTGATCGGGGCTGCGCTCCAGCGTGGTTTGGGCGGTGTTTGCCAAGCCGCCGTAGAGACGCACTTCGTTCAACTGCTGGGCATATTGGTCGAGGTCCACGTCGGGCCGGCACTGCAGACCGTTGGAGCTGAAGTCATCTGGACTGCTGATCACCCAGGGGGTCACCGATCCCCAGTTGGGCCCCAGAGCCGCCCCCTCGGTGGGTCCGGATGAGGCCGGAGTCCAGACATATCCCGGCAGGCCGCCGCTGGGGGGCGTGTAGGGGGTGGTGTTGGCCGAGCCGTCGTTGGCTCGGAGAGCACGAATCTGGTCGGCCATGCCGGCACCGAAGGCCAGGCCCTCGTCAATGCTCTCCGCTGACCCCGCGAGGGACTGGAGGCTGGAGGTGTATTGCTCCTGGATCAGGCTGCTTTCCCCAGGAAGTTCGAGCGAGAGAATCCTCTGCGCCGCACCCAATAGGGCCGCATCTATGTTGGCGCCCGCCGGGGCGCTCTGGTCGATTCGGTAGAAATCCACCTCATCGCCAAATGCGGCAAGGGTGTCCAGCATCGCCGTGGAGAGCATGGCCATCAGACGGCTGCCGGTGGTGGGGGGCACACCGGGCTTGCCATTGCTGCCCGCAGATTGGATCGCGATCAGGGCAGTATTGGTCCAAATGAGGATCGGGTCAGATCCCGACGGCACAAGGGCTGGGGTGGGGTTAAGGGTATCGATGCTGACCCAGTCGAAGGCGGGGCTGCCGGCGTTTCCGGCGATATCGGTGTAAGAGTTCGGTGCGATGGAAAGCGTACCCGTGGTGGCGATGCCGTCTTGAGCGGTGAAAATGGCAGAATAGAAGTTGCCATATCCAGTGAAGCCGCTGAGGGTGCCGTTGGTTATACTGATATCTTCAGCGCTGAAACCTACGACCTTTTCACTAAAGGAGAACGAGACCAAGGCGTTTTTGGCCGTGTCATTGATGGCGGGCGCTGCGAAGAGAATGGCGACCGCAGGATTGAAGGTGTCGATCTGCATGGATGACACGGCTCCCGCACCCGCATTTTCGAAGATGTCGTGCCAGGAGCCAGTGGCTATGGCGATCGAAGCGGTGCCTTCCGTGTTTGCCGAGGGCGTGAAGGTGGCGGAATAACTAGAGCTGGAGCCGTTGAGATCCGAGAGGCTGCCCCCGGAGACGGAGACATCGCCGCTGCTGAAGGAGGTGCCCGGATTGCGGCTAAAGGCAAAGGTGATCAGGGCTGTCTCGCCAGTTATGATTGAACTATCATTGCTATTAATAGTTGCGCTGTTGGCGATGCCGGTGAGGTTTGTGGCGTTGAAGTTGCGAAAGAATGCGGCGGTCTGATAGGTGCTCAAAGAGCGAATGTCGCCGAAGCCAGTCCTGTCGAATCCATTCACGCTGACATAAGTCACCGTGACGGTGTCCGTGGCGAGGATCTGCGTGGCTAGGTTTAGGCGGATGGTGGTGCCGCCACCGCGTAGCATTGCGGGGCCGGTAATGCTGCGGCGGATTCCGTTAACGGACACTTGAAAGCGGCCGAAACTGGGGAGAATGCTATTGAGAACCTCGCTGTAGCGCAAAGCAAGCATTGTGCCGTCAACAGCCAACTCAACAAGTGAAGGAATCGCCATTGGGTTCACCAATTATGTGGATGGGTTTAGCTTGTCAAAAGCCAATTAGGCTTGAAACGTTCAGGCGATGGCTTTATATTTTCTTCTGCAAGCTTTCAGCTTTCTTTAGGTCGATGTCCGGTTTTTGACGCGATCATCGAGGCGCTGTCCACGGCTGGCTCGGCGCATTCGCTTCGCCAGGCTCCAGGCCATAGCTCCGCCAGCCAGGGGCAGGGGAGCAGGTGCGGGAACGGGCTCGATCCTGAGTTCGAGGCTGTCGGCGTTCGGACTTGTGCCCCAGGTCCAAGAGAAAACTCCGGGGTTGAGGCCGAGGTTGGCTAGTGTGAAACCGCTGAATCGGCTGGTGCCATTGAGGCTGTCGCCGCTCGTATAATTGGATGGCAGCACAAGAAGGCTTTGCCCCAGGCCGTTGTCAGCGACGATGCCGAAAAGATCACCAAAGCTAAGACCAAGGCTTGGGTTCTCGAAAATGTTTGGGTCTGTGCCGAACAAACTGGGACCGGTGAGGCCGCCCCAGAGGTTGACATCAACTGGAGGTGTAGTTACGCCCGTGAAGGCATCGGGTCCGGCATAAATTTGGATGTCAGTTAGGACGTTCGTGTAATCAGCAACTGGGATCTTAGGAGCGAGGCCTATGGTATTCGCCGAACCCTTGCCGATCACCACGACGTCGCTTCCATCCTGCTTTGCAGTGAGCACGATGGCGGAATGTGCTGCGATTGCAGGCCAAAAAATTAGTCCTAGCCCGAGCAGCGTAAGGTGACGATATCCTCGAGAGGCTGTCATGAGTCTAGCTTGAGAAGCATTTGCCAACAATTTTACCACAAGCACTCGAGGCCCAATGGGATGCAGCAAATAAAACTCATTTCCGCATCAGCCCCAGCTTGAGATGCGCAAGGTGGCTATGTGAGCGAAAGTATGGATGAGCGAAAGGCTGCCAAGAATCTAGCTTGAGGTAAATTTATTTATTATGAATGACCCATGAAGCGCGTGGGCATTAGATAAGATTTCTTAATCAAAGCGGATTCCGTTGGTCGCAAGTTTCCGGATTTCTTGGGGTCAGGGCGGTTGCCCTCCCTCCCGTCTCCCCCGTCTCCTAGGCGCTGCCCCGGCCGATTCCGCTTAGGAATGGGGCATGGATGCCTTTGCCCATCTCCCCGTTCTCACCGACGCGGTGCGGCAGGTCTTCGCCGCCCTCCCCGCAGGGGCCGGCGAAGCGCCCCCTCGTCTGATTGATGCCACCCTCGGCGGCGGCGGTCACAGCGCCCTGCTGCTGGAGGACCATCCCCGGCTGGAGGTGATCGGCCTGGACCAGGACGCCACCGCCCGCGCCGCCGCCGCCGCACGGCTCGCCCCCTGGGCGGATCGGCTGCGGATCGTGGCCACCAACTTCGCCGCCTACAGCCCCGATGCACCGGTGCAGGCGGTGCTGGCGGATCTGGGGGTGAGCAGCCCCCAGCTCGACCGGCCGGAGCGGGGCTTCAGCTTCCGCGCTGAGGGGCCGATCGACATGCGCATGAATCCCGAGGCGGGCGAGAGCGCCGCCGAGCTGCTGGATCGGCTGGAGGAAGGGGCGCTGGCGGATCTGCTGTTTCAGTTCGGCGATGAGCGCCTCTCGCGCAGGATCGCCCGGCGGCTGGTGGCTGAACGGGAGGCGAAGCCCTGGCGGGAGCGCACCACCGGCGAGCTGGCCTATGCCGTGGCCGGTTGCTATCCACCGAAGGCCCGTCACGGCCGCATCCATCCAGCCACCCGCAGTTTCCAGGCCCTGCGCATCGCCGTGAACGATGAGCTGGGGGCCCTGGAGCGCCTGCTGCAGCGCGCCCCCGACTGGCTGCTGCCCGGTGGCATCCTCGCGATCATCAGCTTCCATTCGCTCGAGGATCGCCGCGTCAAGACCGCCTTCCTGGCCGACGAGCGCCTGGAGCGGGTCACCCGCAAGCCCCTGGTGGCCGATGGAGCCGAGGCGGAGGCCAACCCCCGCAGCCGCTCCGCCAAGCTGCGGGTGGCCCGCCGCCTGCCATGACCTTCCCCCTGCCTGACCCGTTGTTTGACCAGTGGCCTGCCCTCCTGGGCGCCTGGCATTCCCTGCCCCTGGCCCTCAACCTGGCGCTGCCCAGCTTTCCTTCGCTGCCCTGGCCTTCGGCTCTGCCGCCGGTGCACCGCGCCGATCTGGCTTGGTGGGCGGCGCTGCTGATCCAGGTTCTCGCCATTCCGGGAACCCTGCTGCCGGTGCTCCCCGGCCTGGCGCTGCTGCCGCTGGGGGCCCTGGTGTGGTGCCTGGCGACCGGGTTCGCCACGGGCTGGCCCACGCTCGTCTTCGCCGGGGTGCTGCTGCTGCTGGGTTGGGGCGCCGATGCCCTGGGGCTGGTGCTGGGGGCGGCCCGGATGCAGGCCACCCGCTGGGCCTACATCGGCTCGGGAATCGGTCTGCTGGTGGGCCTCTTCGGTCTGCTGCCCGCCCTACCGGTGGGCGGACCGCTCCTGGGGGCCCTGGTGGGTCCGCTGCTGGGGGCCAGTGTGGGGGAGCTGTTGAGTGCCCCCACCTCCCTGGGGCCCCTCGGCCTGCTGCGCCTGAAGCGCTCCCTGCTGGTGGGCCTGGCGGTGGTGGCCGGCATGCTGGTGAGCCGCTTCGCCCAGTTCCTGCTCTCCCTGGTGGGTGTGCTGGGATTCGTTCTGCTCAGCACCGGGGTGCCCGCCTGATCCGCTGAGGCTGGTGAACCGCGAAAGGCACCTGGAACAACCTCGCCGGCCTGGAACGGCCCTTCAGACCGGCTCCGCCTTCACCAGATGGCGATAGGCGGCCGTGGAGATGCAACTGGTCACGGGCCAGGCCACCATCAGTCCCATGCCGAAGGTCACCAGGCCCACGGCGAGGAGCAGGAGCTTGATCACCGCCAGCAGCAGCAGCAGCAGCCACTGGGGATCCACCAGGCTGCGACCCCGTTGCACAGTGGCGATCGGGCCGCGGTTCTCGAGCAGCGCGATCTGGGCGAGGAACTGCTGATTCACGCCGAAATACAGCAGGGCCACCAGCATCAGGCCCAGCAGGAGGATCACCAGCAGGCCCACCAACAGCAGCGGCAGTCCGAGGCTTGCATCCGTGATCTGGAGGCCGCCCCGTTCCAGCAGCCAGGCCACGCCGAGGGCCCCGGCGAGCACCGCCAGCACCACCAACAGCGGGATCGACAGCAGGCTGCTCAGGGCGATCCAGGCCATGAACACCCGGCGGAACCCCGGTCCATCCCAGCGCAGCAGGCTGCCCAGGGTGGGACGTTCACCCGCCAGGGCCCGCCAGGCGCCGCGGACCATGCCCACATTCCCCCAGCAGCTCACCGCCAGGCTGGCGGTGAAGGCCACCAGGAAGAGCAGCCAGTCGAGCACCCCCAGGGTCTCGCCCCGGGCTCCCCGCAGAACCTGCTCCTGCAGGGGTTGCAGCAGGATCTGCACCCCGGTGAGCAGCAGGGCGAAGAACACGAAACTCCAGGGAGCCCTGCAGAAGGCGGTCCAGCCGTCGTGAACGGCATCCCCGATGTTGAGGCGCTTCATGGCGGGCCCGCCGAAGCCGCCGCTGCTGGGGGCCATGATCAGAACGCCTGGGAGCCCAAGGCTAGGGGGGGCGGCGAAGCTCGGCCACCGCCCCGGTTACGGCGGTGATGGCGGTCATGATCTCCGCGGGCTGAGTGGCGCGGCCCAGGCCGAAGCGGATCGAGGCGGCCGCCTCCTGGCGGCTGCGGCCCAGGGCGGCCAGCACGTGGGAGGGACTGCCCTGGCTGCAGGCCGAACCGCTGCTCACAGCAATCGATCGACGCAGCAACTGGTGCAGGCGGCTGCCATCCACCCCCCCCACACTCACATTCAGGTTGTGGGCCAGCCGTGCGCCGGGATGGCCGTTGAGGGTGATGCCCCCCAGCCCTTCCAGGGCCTCCCAGAGCCGCTCCCGCAGGGCCTTGAGTCGTTCGGCCCGGGCCTCCCGGTCGGCCAGGGCCAGGTCCAGGGCGCTCTGCAGGCCCACGATCAGGGGCACCGGCACGGTGCCGGCCCGAAGGCCGCCCTCCTGGCCGCCGCCGTGCTGCTGCGGGGCCAGGGCCACCCCGGGGCGGCGCACCAGGGCCCCCACCCCCTTGGGGCCGTAGAGCTTGTGGCCGCTGAGCCCCAGCAGGTCGATGCCCAGCTCCTCCATGGCCAGGGGGATATGGCCCACGGCCTGGGCGCCATCGCAGTGGAACAGGGCCCCCCGCTCGCGGCAGAGGGCACCGATGGCGGCCAGGGGCTGGAGCACGCCGATCTCGTTGTTGGCGGCCATCACCGACACCAGCAGGGTGTCTGGTCCCACGACGTCGGCCAGCTGATCAAGATCCACCAGGCCATCGCGCCCCACCGGCAGCACGTTGACGGGGAATCCGCGCCGCGCCAGCCAGGCCAGGGGATCGAGCACGGCCCGGTGTTCGGTGGCGAGGGTCACCAGGCCCCGGCGGCGCTCGCACCGCTCCTCGGCGGCCTCGGCCACGCCCTTGAGGGCCAGGTTGGCGGCCTCGGTGGCGCCGCTGGTGAAGATCACCCCCTCGACCTGGCCCCCCACGGCTTCGGCCAGCCGGCGGCGGGCCAGCTCCACGGCGGCGGCGGCCTCGAGGGCGGGCCGGTGCAGGCGGTTCGAGGGATTGGCGAACCGCTCGCTCCACCAGGGCGCCATTGCCGCCACCACCGCTGGATCGCAGGGCGTGGTTGCCTGATGGTCGAGATAGGGAAGCATGGGGCCATGCTGGCAACACATCTCGGGTTCACGTCAGTGCCGCAGCAGGGCGTCCAGAACCGAGCGGCAATCGTGCCCTTGATCCAGCGACGTCTCGATCAGCCAGGCGAAGAGGCGGCCGAACGACGGCACCGAATCCGGCCGGCCCGCCCACCAGGCGCCGCCTGGCTGGCGACTCGCCTGGTAGCCCTTCTGGCGGTCGGCCTGGGCGCTGCTGGGCGGGTCACCCCCCTGCGGGCCGAGCCGGCGCCACGCCCCCCCGACCTGAAGATCCTGGTGGAAAAAACCAACATGCGGGAGGGCACCCACTGGCTGGGGGTCTACGGGCGGGTGGCGGAACCGGACCAGCTGGGTCTCTGGCGGGTGAAGATCTGGCGGGAATGGAGCGATCGGGTCGAGATCAGCACCGAATCGATCGACTGCCGGCCTGGCCGCGCCACCCGTGCCGGGGTGACCGCCTCCAAGGTGGTGGTGCAGACCCTCAATCCCGGCGGCCCAATCAACCCCGCCAACCGGCTGGATCACCTGATCTGGTGGGCCACCTGCTTCCCCGAGCAAGCGGGGCGCGATCCGGCCGGGCTGGGCCCCCTGGCCCGCAGCCTCGGCTTTGATGGCCGCCAGCCGGAACAGTTCGAGGTGCTGTCGGTGCCGCCCTTGCCCCACCCCTGAGGGTCGGAAAGCGGGGCGCTGCCGTTCTGGTGGGGCAGGAGCCGGCAGCCTTGGGCTGGCCGAAACGGCGCTGGGCCAGTGTCTGCCCGAATCCGGCGCCCCCGATAGATTTCGATGATGGTGAACCCCCTTCCCACCGGCGCCGCCGGTTTGCCCGATCCCGAGGGCGACGTCAACATCCCCGCCGAGGCCGTGCCCGCCCCGCCCGTGCGCCTGCTCCTGGTGGACGACGAACCGGGCCTTCGCACCGCGGTGAAGGCCTACCTCGAAGACGAGGGCTTCCTGGTGACCACCGCCAACGACGGCGAGGAGGGTTGGACCACAGCCCAGACCCTGCTGCCCGATGTGGTGATCACCGATGTGATGATGCCTCGCTGCGATGGCTACGGCCTGCTCAAGCGCCTGCGTGGCGACGAGCGCCTGGGGGGCACGCCAGTGATCTTCCTCACCGCCAAAGGGATGACGGCCGATCGGATCGCCGGCTTCCAGGCCGGCGCCGACGACTACATCCCCAAGCCCTTCGACCCCGATGAGCTGGTGGCGCGTGTACGCAATGTGGTGCGTCGCCAGGATCGGCTGCTGGTCGAGGCGGCCCGCTTCGCCGATGCCGACATCGGCGCCATGGCCAAGCAGATCACTGAGATCCGCTCCATGCTCGGCACCGGCGGCGTCAAGAAGGCCGCCCCCGATGTGAAGCTCGACTTCACCCCCCGTGAGGCCAGCGTGCTGCAGCTGGTGGCCGAGGGAATGATGAACAAGGAGATCGCCCGGCGGCTTGAGACCTCGATCCGCAACGTCGAGAAGTATGTAAGCCGCCTTTTTATCAAGACCGGCACCGCCAGCCGCACCGAGCTGGTGCGCTACTCCCTGGAGCATGGGCTGGTGGATTAGGGGCTCATACCAGGCCGGTGTTGCCGTTCCGAGCCCAGGCCATAACGCCCGGGGAGGTTCCAAATGGAGGTCAGGACCTTTCCCGGCTCTTGAGCACCCGAAGACTCTGGTCGGGGAAGGGCAGGCCCAGTCTTCGGGGCTTGGCTCGCTGTTGACACCGGAATTGGGTTCGGTCGTTGGCTGGGGCGGTTGATCGAGCGCGGGCCGCGGCCGCGGCCGTCGATGCCGAACTCGTCCTCGCCCTTGAACTCGATGCCGCCACCGATACCGCCACCGATACCGATGGGATCTTCACCGCCAGCTCCTGCGGGCTGGCTGCCGGAAGCTCCCAACCAGGGCTGGATCTATCGCGAGCGGGTGCCGCCGGCTTTGGTCGGTCTGCAGGTCAGCGCCTTCTATGCCGCACGCCATCGCCATTCCGATCGAGGCGTCTGGCGGGACCGTCTGGCTGCCGGTGAGATTCAACGCAACGGAGCGGTATTGCGTGAGGACCAGTCACTGGCGGTGGGAGATCGCCTGGCCTGGCACCGCCCCCCCTGGATCGAGGGCGCCGTTCCGGCCTCCTGGGCGGTGGTGTACGACGACGGCGACCTTCATGTGATCGACAAACCCGCCGGGCTTCCGGTGCTGCCGGCCGGCGGCTGGCTGGAGCACACGGCGCTGCGGCTCCTGGAGCGGCGCCACTGTGGCGATCCCGGCGGCATCCCGCTGCCGGTGCACCGGCTTGGGCGCTTCACCTGCGGTTTGCTGGTCTGCGCGCGGCGGCCGGCAACGCGGGCCTGGCTGAGCGCCCGCCTGCGGGAGAGCACGGTGGCCGGGCTCCCCGATCCTCTCCCCGATCCAGTGCTGGCTCATGGCCTTGAGCCGACGCCAGGAACGCCACATGGCGCCGATCGACCCTTGCGGTCAGCGCCGGCCTCCGCCTCAGCTGCTTGCCGCAAGCTCTACCGGGCCCTGCTTGTGCCCGGGGTGCTGGCGCTGCGGCCGGGGGAGTCGCTCCCGATCACGGTGCCGATCGGCCGCCGCCCTCACCCCCAGTTGGGCCGCATCTGGTGCGCCGCCGATGGCCGCGAGCAGGGCGACCTGGCCGCCCGCAGCACCCTCACCCTGCTGGAGAGCAGTTCCAGGGCCGACCTGGTGCAGGTGGTGATCGCCAGCGGCCGCCCCCATCAGATCCGCATCCACTGCGCCGCCCTCGGGGCCCCCTTGCTCGGTGATCCCCTCTACGGCCCGGGCGGCCTGGCGGCGGCGGACGCCAGGCCGGGCGACGGGGGCTATCGGCTGCAGGCCTGGCGGCTGGAGTTGGAGCTTCCAAGCGGCGAAAGGTGGGCATTGGAAGTGCCCCACTCCCTGCAGCTGGAGGGGTAGCCGGATCGGGGGGCTAGCAAGCTGTGGAAAGGTGATTCATAACTGGATCCTCCCATCGGCCCCTGAATCGGCCCAGATCCTTTGGGCGGCAATGGATTCTGCCAAGTGACTTCGGCTGGCGGAAGCAGAAGGGCTTCCGACGCTGGCAGCCTGAGCAGACGTCCCTGAGACCTCCATGCCCGGGTGACTGGATCTCCGAGCACCACCAGCTGAATGGCCTACTGGATCGAGTGGATGAACGGGATCTCGGCAGGGTTCTAAGCCGATGAGCCGATGACCGGTGGGATCGGATCGGGCGCTCTGGCGTTCGGGTGCAGCGGATCTGGGGTGATCGAACCTCGGCCTCGCCGCTTCAGTCCCGCCCGGCGGGAAGCTGCCAAAGCCCCAGCCATTCCCCACTTCGCTCCGCCCGTGAGCCCCGGGCCGGTTCCCACAGCAGCGGGATCAGCCCCGCCCTCCGAAGCTGATCGGCGAGCTGCTGGGGATCGCTCCCGAAGGGCGGCCCGCCCGGAAGGGTGTGGCACCAGAACAGCCCCAGTAACCAGCCTCCGGGGGCCAGGAGCCTGGTCACAGCGGCCAGGTAGTCGGATCGGCGGGAGGGATCGATGGCGCAGAAGCAGGTGTGCTCCACCACCCCCTGCAGGCTGCCATCGGCCAGTCCGGCCGACCGCAGGGCGGCGGCATCGAGCAGATCCGCCTGCAGCCAGCGCAGCCCGGGCCGGTCTGCCCCATGCAGCCGCCGGGCCTCCTGCAGGGCCTCGCCGCTGAGGTCGAGGCCGATCGCCTCGAAACCCAGCTCCGCTAGCAGGGCCGCCTCGTGGCCACGGCCGCAGCCGGGCACCAATACCTCGCCGGGCGGCAGCGGCCGACGGGGGTCCTCGCGCAGGAAGGCATCGAGGGGCGGCGCCGGAGCGCCCAGCTCCCAGCCATCGCGGCCTTCGCGGTAGCGCTGGTCCCAGGCGGCCGCCGCGGCGGAGGGCGCTGGGGAGGGCGTAGCCAAGGGCGGAGGCTCCGGATGGGGCGCAAACCAGCGCGCCAGGGCCGACACATCCTCATCGCCGTGGCCGGCCGCCATCAGCTCCGCCTCGATCGCCGCAACCCGCGCGCTCAGCGGCAGCTCCAACCCGGTGGCGGCAGCGGCCTCCAAGGCGATCTGGAGATCCTTGTGGTGCAGCGCCAGCCGGAAACCCAGCGGGAATCGGCCCTCGATCATGTTGGCGGAGCGGTGCCGCAGGGCCCAGGAGCCCGCCGCCCCGTCCATCAGCGCCTCACACACCTGCTCCATCGGCAGCTCCAGCCGCTCACCCAGGGCGAGGGCCTCGGCCACCGCCCCGTAGCTGCCTGCCACCAGCACCTGGTTCACCGCCTTCACCCGCTGGCCCGCCCCTACCGGCCCGAAGTGGCTCACGCGTGACCCCACCACCTCCAGCAGGGGTCGGGCCCGCTCCAGATCCCGCTCGTTTCCCCCCACCAGCACCGTGAGGGTGCCGGCCTTGGCGCCCTCGGTGCCGCCGGTGACAGGGGCATCGAGATAGGCCACCCCCCGCTCCCGGAGCCGCGCCGCCAGCTCCTCGCTGCTGGCGGGGGCGATGGTGGAGAAATCGATCACGAGGCTGCCCGGGGCCAGGCCGCTGCTGGCGGCGTCGGGGCCTTCCAGGAGCACGGCGCGCACGGCGGCATCGTCGCTGAGGCACAGGCAGAGCAGGGTGCTGCCCGTGGCGGCTTCCAATGGGTTGGCGGCCCGCCGCGCTCCGAGGGCGGCGAGGGGTTCTTCCCGCTGCCGGTTGCGGTTGTGCACTGTGAGCGGGAAGTCCGCCGCCAGCAGGTTGGTGGCCATCGGGGTGCCGAGGGCCCCCAGTCCGAGGAAGGCCACCGTTTCGCGGCGGAGATCAGGCCTCGCTGCGGGCTCGGCGACGCCCATGGGCACCCGCTGGCCAGCGGCCGGACGGGATGGCGAGGGCGGTGCAGGATCCATGGCGCCGGACGGTGAACATCACAATTCCATCAGAGCTGAGCATGTCAGCAGAACCATCCAGAACCATCAGGCCCTCAGGGCGAACAGGACGATGCCGATGGGTTGCTCTATACCTTTGCGAGCAGGGTTCTGCTGTTGGGTAGGTCTGATTTGAGGCTTTATAAAGAATATGTCCGATTGATCAACTGCTGGATCCACAGTTTTTGTCAAGCATGATGATCTGAGCGAAGACCTGCGCAGAATCGCTGGGCGGCCGACTCGACATGAGCGGGGTCGGCGAGATCGAATTGCCTGTCACGGCGTTGGCCGCATCTCGACCGATTGCGGTGCTTGTGGATCTCACTGATGTCTCGTTCCTGGCATCGGTCGGGCTGCGCTGCATCATCCAGAGCGCTAAGACGCTGGATCTCAAGGGCGGAAGGATGGCCCTGCTGGTGTGCGACAACCCTCTCGTTCGACAGGTCCGCGCCTTCGGGATCGATCCGTGCCGCGATGCGGCTCCCCTGAGCTGCCAGCGATCCGCCCTTGATGGGAGGTCCGCCCTCAGACCCGCTCGAAGGCGATCAGCCGTGAGAAGTAGAAGGGCGCCTGGTTGAGGCTGCGGCGCACCGGCTTGAAGCCGGCGGCTTCGGCGGCGGCCACGATGCCGCTCTCGCGCAGCTGGTAGGCACGGGTGGTCTTGCTGGGGCCGGGGAACAGCTGGCCGATGCCCTTCAGCAACGCCAGCAGGGGGGTGTAGGGGGCGAAGCTCACCAGCAGGTGATGCTCGGCCATGCCGGCCAGGTGGCCCACCATCTCCTCGGCGGCCGCCTGGGGGTAGTGGATGAACACATCCAGGCAGATCACCGTGTCGTAGCGGCCCTGGAGGCTCTCGAGGTCGGAGGCGGTGAAGCTGAGCTGCTCGGCATCCATGCCGGCGGAGCGGGCGCGCCGTTCGGCCTCGGCAACCATCGCCGCCGAGAGGTCGCTGGCGGCCACCGAGCCTGCCCCCAGCTGGGCCAGGGGCAGGCTGAGGCTGCCCACCCCACAGCCGGCATCGCAGAAACTTCGCTGGGGCAGGTTACCCTGCTCCTGCAGCCAGGCCAGCACCTCATCCACCGTCTTCTGGTGGCCGATGCGGATGTTGCGCTGGACCTTGTTCACCTCCTCGCTATCGCTGTAAATGCGGTTCCAGCGTTCGAAGCCGGTGCTCTCGAAGTAAGCCTGCACTTCCGCCTTCTCTGCCTGCTTGGCATCAACCTGCTTGGCATCAACCTGCTTGGCGTCGGCCGGCTGGGCTGGAGGGGCCACCTGGTTGCTGGCCGCGGTCTGCCCCGATGTGGCGTCGTGCAGTTCGGCGGGCATGGTTGGAGCCGGGACGGGCCGCTGATCCTAGGGGCTGCCTCAGGCCGCCACGAGGGCCTGGGGATGGGCCTGGCTCCAGCGCAGCTGGCCCTGCACCTGCTCGCGCACCAGGGCGCGGTATTCGAGGAAGTGCTCGTTGAGCAGGCACATCCAGAGCACCTGATCGAGCAACTGGGGGCGATAGCGCAGGGTGTCGAGTAGGCAGCGCCAGAACAGCCCGCGGCTGGGGCGGCGCACCCCCTGTCGCCAGATCATGGTGAGCAGGCCGGCCACCGCCGCCGGACGGCCGAGGTGGCCGAGCACCCCCTGGATCGAGGGCCGGCGACGGGTTTGAAGGCGGCCGAGCCGGCTGGCGTAGCGCTGCACGCGCGTTAAGTAAGTAGCGGGCTCATACAGCCGGTCGAAGGCGTCGAGGAACTCGGCGGCGATCTCCTCCATCGGCCGGCTCGGCAGGAAGTTCAGCAGGTTGGTCTGCACACCGGCATCGAAGCGGCCCCGCAGGCTGGCCTCCACCTGGGGATCGAGCTTCAGCAGGCGCTGTTCGCGCTCCAGCCGGTGCCACAGGGCCGTGTTGGGCAGAGCCTGCAGGATGCCCACCATGGCCAGGGGGATGGCGCTTTCCTCCACGAAGGCCACGATCCGTTCGCCGGCGCCGGCCTGCTCGCCATCGAAGCCGAGGATGAAGCCGGCCATCACCAGCAGGCCCGCTTCGGTGATCGTTTGCACCGCCTCCAGCAGCGGATTGCGGGTGTTCTGGTGTTTGCCGGCGCCGCTCAGGCTGCCGGTGTCGGGGGTTTCGATGCCGAGGAACACCCGGTTGAAGCCGCAGGCGGTCATGCGGCCGATCAGGTCGGGATCGCCGGCTAGATCGACTGAGGCCTCGGTGGTGAAAGAGAAGGGGTAACCGCGCTGCCGCTGCCAGGGTTCCAGTTCGGCCAGCAGCCGATTCACGTTGCGCTTGTTGCCGATGAAGTTGTCATCGACCAGGAAGATCTCACCGCGCCAGTGGAGGCTCCGCAGCGCCTCAAGTTCGGCGATCAATTGCTGCGGCGTCTTGGTGCGGGGTTTGCGGCCATAGAGCACGATGATGTCGCAGAACTCGCACTGAAATGGGCAACCCCGGGAGAATTGAATCGCCATCATCGCGTAGGCCTTCAGCTCGAGCAGATCGAAGCGGGGCGGTGGTGTGGCCTCCAGATTCGGCTTCTCGCCGCCGGCCGTGAAGCGCCCTCCGGCGTCACCGCGCGTCAGTGCCTCCACCAGCAGCGGCAGGGTGATTTCCCCCTCATCGAGCACGAGGAAATCCACCTGGGCCAGCTCGGGGGCATCCGGGGTGGAGCTGGCGAAGGGGCCCCCCACCGCCACCCGGCAGCTGTGGGCCTTGGCCAGGGCGATCTGATCAGCCAGATCCTTCTTCTGCACGAGCATCGCCGAGAGGATGACCAGATCGGCCCGGCGCCACTCCTCCTCGTCCACGGCACGGATGTTGCAGTCCACCAGCTGGAACTCCCAGCTCTGAGGCAGCAGGGCCGCCACGGTGATCAGCCCTAGGGGCGGCAGCAGCACCCGGTGCCCCATCAGAGCCACGGCCCGATCGAAGCTCCAGAAGGTCTGCGGGAAGCGGGGGTAGACCAGCAGCACGCGCATGGGTGGAACCTGTAGATCGGGCCGCCCCGGCCGAAGAGCCGTCGTTGGACGGGGTCAGCTAGCCGGCGGCAGTCGGTTCACCCTGGTGAGGAGAGCCACCGCCGGAGCCGGGGTTCCGCCTAATCGGAGCACTCCGCACCCCAAACGCGCCGCGACTCCCCCCATCGCATCACGCCCCACTCCCTTGCGCCTCAGCCACCGCCCCCAGGTCCCACCAGGCCGGTGGCCCCCGTCCGGCCCCCTCAGCTCAGGCGGCCCGCTGCCAGCAGAGCCCGCCAGCGCCCTGGCTCCAGCGCAGGCACTCGGCCAGCGGCCGGCCCAGCAGCAGTTCGCGGATAGCCCGCTTTTCCCCCAGCACCCTTCGCGGCAGCACGGTGGCCGCGGCGATCGCCCGCTCCGGCCGGCCGCTCCAGCGGGCCAGCCGGAGCGCCCCCTCCAGCAGCGGCAGGGTCACGCCGGCCAGGGTGCCGTCCTCCAGCCGGCAGCTGCCGTTCTCCACCACCAGCGTGCGCTCATCCCAGCGGTGCAGGCCGTCGGCCAGGCCGTAGGGCGCCAGGGCGTCGCTCACCAGCACCACCTGCTGGGGCGCCAGACGCTGCAGCAGCACCGCCATGGTGGGCGTCACGTGCACGCCATCGGCGATCAGCCCTAGGGCCACATCGTCCCGCAGGGCCGCTGCCGCCACGGGACCCGGGGCGCGGTGGTGCATGGCGGGAACGGCGTTGTAGGCATGGGTCACCATCGCCACGCCGGCGTCGTAGGCCGCTGTTGCCTCGCTTTCGGTGGCTTCGCTGTGGCCCAGGCTCACCACAACGCCCTGGCGGCGCAGGGTCTGGATCACCGCGCTGGCTCCCTCCAGTTCCGGGGCCAGGGTCACCAGGGCGATGTCGGCGGCGGCGGCGCCAGCCGACCAGTCCGGCGCGGCGCCGCCAGGGCTGTCGTCGTGGCGGCTGCCGGTCGCCTCCCCGCTCCCCTCGCCGGTGGGCGCTCCCTCCTTCGGGCCGAAGAAGCCGCCGATCCGCTCCTGCAGCGCCGCCGGGGAGGGCGGGCAGAGGTGTTGCAGCGGGTGGGCCCCCCGCCGCGTCGCCGCCAGGAAGGGACCCTCCAGGTGGGCCCCCAGCAGGCGGCAGCGGCCGGGGCGATGGGCAGCACGGGCCTGGCGCAGCACCGCCAGGGCCTCCCGCAGGGGTTCCACGGCGCAGGTCACCAGGGTGGGGCAGATCGCCTCCACCCCATCGCGCCAGAGCAGCTCCAGCAAGTCCTCCAGCCGGGGCAGGTCGGCGGCAGTGAGCTCCGGGAAGGCCAGGCCGAGGCCGCCGTTGATCTGCAGGTCCACCCCGGCCGGGCTGAGCCAGTCGCCCTGCCAGTCGATGCCGGCGGCGCGGCTGCCGGGGGGGATTCGGTGCAGGGCCGCGATGCGGCCCTGCACATCGATCGCCACCCGCCAGAGCCGATCGTGCAGATCCAGCTCCGCCGGTCCGTCGTCGCCCCGGTCCTTGCGCTCCGGCTGGCCGCAGGCGCCGCTCTCCGGCAGCCGCACCTGGCTCAGCCAGGTGAGACCCGGCCGATCCGGCAGCGGCGGACCGTGGCGGGAGGGCTCCATGGCGGATGGTTCGGGCGGGAGAATGCCATCCTCGCCGCCTTCGTGCCGTGGTTGCCGCCGATCCCGCCAACTTGCAGCCGAGCGGCGCGGCAGGCGATCCGTCCGTGGCCGTGATCATGGGCAGCGATTCCGATCTGCCCACGATGCAGCCGGCCGTGGCGCTGCTGGAGCGCTTCGGGGTGACCGTTGAGGTGCGGGTGCTCTCGGCCCACCGCACCCCCCTCGAGATGGTGGACTTCGCCCGCGCCGCCGCCGGCCGCGGCCTGAAGGTGATCATCGCCGGGGCCGGCGGGGCGGCCCACCTGCCGGGCATGGTTGCCTCGCTCACCACCCTGCCGGTGATCGGCGTGCCGGTGCAGAGCCGGGCCCTTTCGGGGGTGGATTCGCTCCATTCGATCGTGCAGATGCCCGGCGGCATCCCGGTGGCCACGGTGGCGATCGGCTGCGGCCTCAACGCCGGCCTGCTGGCGGTGCGCATCCTGGCCATCGCCGATCCGGCCCTGGCCGATCGCCTGGCCGCCTACGCCCGGGAACTGCACGATCAGGTGGTGGCCAAGGACCAGCGGCTCCAGGAGCTGGGCAGCGCCGCCTATCTGGAGGAGGGAATGGGGGGGTGAACTGGGGTCGCTGATCTGGGAGAAACACGACGCAGGGCGCCGGGGCGCCTGGGCGCGTGGGTGGACCAGCGGCGATCCTGTGTTGCCACAGCCTTGGCCCGGGTCGATCGCGGGTACTGGTCGATCGGGTTGCCGGATCCAACGGCGTGCTGCCCGGCCCCGGGATCCGTCAAGCTGACCCCACGATCCCCGGCGCGGTTGGATTCCGCCGCCCCCAACCCCATGCTTGAGCGGCTGGTGCTGCCTCCCTGGCTGCGGTTCGGCCTGGCCCTGCCGCTGTTGGTGCTGAACCTGTGGGTGCTGCGCCAGCTGCTGGTGCCCCTGGCGCCGTTCCCGGCCCTGTTCCTGGCCGCCGCCCTGCTGGCCTTTCTGCTGGATCTGCCCACCCGCTGGCTGGTGGAGCAGCGGCTGCCCCGCCCCCTGGCGCTGCTGCTGGTGCTGGGCCTGGCTCTGGGAGGGGTGGTGCTGGCGGCGCTGTGGCTGCTGCCGCGCCTGGTCACCCAGCTCGATGAGTTGATCACCGCATTGCCCGGCTGGCTGGCCCAGGGGGAAACCCTGCTCGGCCAGCTGCAGGACTGGGCCGTGGCCAAGGGCCTGCCCACCGACTTCGGCAACCTCAGCAGCGAGGTGATCACCCGCACCAGCAAGCTGGCCAGCCAGCTCAGCCAGCAGCTGCTGAGTCTGCTCGGGGCCACGGTGGGCCTCACGGTGAACACGGTGATCGTGCTGGTGCTCACCGTGTTTCTGCTGATCGGCGGGGAGCGGATCGCCCAAGGGCTAGCCGAATGGCTGCCGCCGGGAGTTCGAAGTCTGGTCACCAGCACGCTGTTCCGCACCTTCCGGGGCTACTTCGGCGGCCAGGTGGTGCTGGCCCTGATCCTCTCCAGCCTGCAGATGCTGGTGTTCACGCTGCTGGGCATTCCCTACGGCGTGCTGTTTGCGGTGGCGATCGGCTTCACCACCCTGATTCCCTATGCCAGTGCCCTCACGATCGTGCTGGTGAGTCTGCTGCTGGCCCTGCAGGAACCGCGTCAGGGCCTTGAGGTACTGGCTGCGGCGATCACGGTGGGCCAGGTGGTGGATCAGGTGATCCAGCCCCGCCTGATGGGCAAAATCGTGGGGCTGCAGCCCGCCTGGCTGCTGATCAGCCTGCCGATCGGCTCCCGCCTGGGCAGCCTGCTGGGGCTGGGCGAACTGCTGGGCCTGTTGCTGGCGGTGCCGCTGGCGAGTTGCGGCAAAACCTTTCTGGATGCCTGGGCGGTGCGGCTTCGGGCGGGGGAGGCGGCGCTGGCGGCGGCGGATGGGGTCCGGGAATAGCTGGGGGACGGCAACCCAGCGGCTGCCGCCGGCCTGCTGGCTCAGGGCGCTGGCCGTGCCAGCGTCAGGGATGGATTGCTTGGTTCAAACCTCGACCAGGCATAGCCCTGGCGCTTCAGCAACCCCCGAATGCTGGCCATGCTGGCGTCATCCAGCTGGGGCGAGCGGGCCAGCACCCAGCCGTAGCGGCGGTCCGGCGAGCCCACCACCGCCCAGCGGTAGTCGTCGTCGAGCCCGATCACCCAGTAGTCACCCCAGAACGGTCGCCAGCCCAGGAAACTCACAAAGCTCACCTTGAGCTTGGCTCGGGACACCGGATCCACCACCTTCGCCACGCCGGTGGCCTGATCCACGTTGCCGCTGCGTTTGATGCACTGATTCAGCACGCTCAGTCGTCCATCCGGCCGTAGGCCGTACAGAGCCACGGTGTGACGGGCGCATTGGCGTTGGAAGCGGTTGGGGATCCTCGCAATCTCATACCAGCCGCCGACATAGCGGTTCAGCTCCACTGAGGGCACCGGGATCACCGCCGGCTGGACCCCCGCCGCCCGATCAGAGGCCGGCGGGGTGAGTTCGGGCCCACCGGCCCCGACGGGGGCTGAAACCGGATCGCCGAGCGCCGAAGCTTGGTGGGGAGCCGCCAAGGTCAGGGCAAGGGCGGCCAGCCAGGGCAGGGGCGCAACGGGGAGCCGGTTCAGCAGGGCCATGCCCTGATCTTTGCAGGCCCGCTCAGCGACCCAGGAGACGACGCAGCCGCCGTGACCAACCCAGGGCTGATAGCGCACCCAGCCATGGCAGACCGGTTTCCTCTTCGCGGGTCTGCTGGCTCACTCTTCTCCCGCTGCCGGCACCACCCCCTGGCTCTCCAGGTAGGTCAGCACCTGGGCCACCGACTCCTCCAGGCTCTGGCTGCCTGTGTCGATGCGCAGCTCGGGGGCTTCGGGCTCCTCGTAGGGGCTGGAGATGCCGGTGAAGTCCTTGATTTGGCCGGCGCGGGCCTTCGCATAGAGGCCCTTGGTGTCGCGCTGTTCGCACACCCCCAGATCGGCGGCGCAGTGGATTTCGATGAAATCGCCGCCCTCCACCAGGGCGCGGGCCCGGCGGCGGTCGGCGCGGAACGGTGACACGAAGGCGGTGAGCACCACCACGCCGGCATCGAGAAAGAGCTTGGCCACCTCGCCGATGCGGCGGATGTTCTCCTCTCGGTCGGCATCGGAGAAGCCCAGGTCGGCGCAGAGGCCGTGGCGCACGTTGTCGCCATCGAGCACGTAGCAGGCCAGCCCCTGCTCGAACAGGGCCGAGTTCACCGCATTGGCGAGGGTGCTCTTGCCGGCGCCGCTCAGGCCCGTGAACCAGAGGATGGCGCTGCGGTGGCCACGCTGGTGCGCCCGGGCTGCCCGGGTCACGGTGGAGTGGTGCCACACGATGTTGGTGGCGATCCCAGGCTGCGTGGCGCCTCCAGGGCTGGCCTTCGTGCCGTCGGCGGTGTTGGAGGGGGCGGCGGTCATGGCGGCAGGAACGGAGGGGGTGGGGGGCTGAACAGCCGGAGCGGCGCAAGGCCGCGTCCAGACCATTCTCAGCAACGGCAGACCAGGTCTCAGCAACAGCAGACCAGGGTCCCGCTGTTGATCAGCTCACCCGCGGCGTTGAGGGCGGCCCCCAGATGGCTCGCAGGCGCCGTCGCTGTTGCCGAGCCTGGTGGCATCGGCCAGGAGCTCCTTCAGGCCGCCACGGCCTCCACCACGCTCACGGGCGACGGGGTGGGCACGATCCTCTGCAGGCTCAGCCCCGCTTTGCCGAGCAGCCTGGCGTACTCCGAGGGCGACCGTTCCCGGCCGCCCTCGGTCATCACCAGCATGTTGAGGTCGAGCAACTTGCCGGGGAAGGGCGCGTTGCCTGGCGGAATCACCTGCTCCACCAGCAGCACCCGGGCGCCGGGGGCCATGACAGCGCGGATCTGGCCCAGGATCCGCAGGCAGGCCTCATCACCCCAGTCGTGGAGGATGTGCTTGAGCAGGTAGGCATCGGCGCCGGCGGGCACGGCGGTGAAGAAGTCACCGCCCTGAATGCTCAGCCTTCCCGCCAGCTCCGGCGGCACCGCCACCGGAGCCACCACCTGGGGCTGATCGAACCCGGTGCCTCGCAGGGCGGGGTAGGCCGCCAGCACTTTCTGCAGCAGCAGACCACGGCCGCCACCCACATCCACCAAGTGGGAGATGCCGCTGAAGTCATAGGCGGCGAGCAGGGCGTCGATCTGGGCGCGAGAGTGGTCGCCCATGGCCGCATCGAAGATGGCGCCGCGGCGCGGATTTTGCTGGTACCACTCAAACACCGACATCCCGTAGCGGTGGCGGAAGGCGCCTTCGCCGGTGCGCACGCTGTGCAGCAGGTCGGCCCAGCCGAGGTAGTGCTCATCGCCCATCAATCTGCCCACCATTCGCATCGAGTGGGGATGATCGCTGCGCAGCAGCTCCGCCAGCGGCGTGAGCGCGAAATGACGCGGCGCCGTTTCCTGGAAGATGCCCAGGCTCGCCAGGCCCCGCAGCAGCCGGAACAGGCCATCGGCCCCAGCGCCGCAGGCCTCCGCCAGCTCCTCCACCGGCCGCTCTCCGGCTGCCAGCTGGTCGGCCACGCCGAGCTCGGCGGCCACGTGGATCATCTGGGTCACCCAGGCGCCGCTGGCCAGCTGCATCAGTTGGTCGGAGAGGCTGAGGGGAGGGGGGGTGGAAGGGGCGGAGGCCATGGGATTAGCGGAGGTGGCGCTGATTCCGTGTAGCGCCGGAACCCCGGCTTGTCACACGCTGGGCCTCGCCCCTGCCCCCTTTGAAACCTTGAAGACCATCACATGTTTCTGTGGACGCGCTGGTGCATCGCCGCGCCCGGCTGAGGGCTGGTTGCGATGGCCCCCGGATGCTGTCTGGTCACCAACGTGCCGCTCGACGCGGTGAGTGCCGCTTCCGACGAACGCGCCAACCGGGATCGCGTTCGCGAGCTGCTTCAGGAAGACGATGGGACGCACTCGATCCAGGTGCTGCAGGAGTTTCTCGCGCAGGCCATCCGTGCCAGCCGGATCGAAGCCCCCTAGCCGCGGCGGCTCGTGCAGTGATCAACTGCTAGCCGCTTCACGGGGCAGCTGATCACCCGGGAGGTGTTCCAGAGGGCTTTCGAGCTTCAATGTCTTCCATGGATTCAGAGCTTGAGCCTGCAGATCTCGGGCCGGTCTGGCACGAAGCGCACCATGACATGATCATTCACGCTTAGATTACGATAAGCCGTGTAATTGTCTTCCGCCACGTAGTGAACGAAGCTTAGCGACGGGTCAGCCTCAAAGCGATAGGATACGTAGTAGTTATTTGTGAATCCGCCATCTTCTACCCATTTATCGACAACCTGGGCCATGGCCTGGCGACCACGGCATGCCAGGAGGATGACATGATGTAAGCCCTGCAGTGATTGTATCACCACGCAAATCAATCCTACAGAACCAATAGCGATAACGAACAGTGTCACTAGATCACCAATGAGAGGCTGATGCTGATCCAACCGATTGATTTCTGGAGCGGCCGGTAAGTAGCGAATCAGCACCTTGCTTCTCGGGCGCAACGATGAATAGGTATCCCCATCGACAACGGCTTGGTTGCGGTGCAGGGCGGGGCTGGATTTGTCTTTGAGGAGCGGCCCGAGTTGATACTCAACCCAATAGGTTTCACCCTCTTCACCGCTTTCCTCGTGCCGGTTCAGAATCACGCCTTCCGCGATCTCGCCCTCGCGTAACAGCTCCAGCTCGGTCATCACATCCGAAGCTTTTCCAATGATGAAGCTGAGAAATAAAAGGGAACCCAAACAACCGAAGCCAAGGCCTGCGATTGCCCCACTCAGGGAGGGCGGAGTCTTCACGGGGGGGCGGGCCGGGGAGGCCGAGGGGGTTGCCGTCATCGTCGGGCGCAGGCTGCGCACCTCTGGTTGCAGTGGGCCGGGGCTGATTCAGTGGCCTCGCAACAGCCCAGGCACTTGCTGGAACGCTGGCCCCCCCCCTTCAACCCCCCGCCTGCTTCGGCCGGAAGCCTTCCTTCGCCAACGCCGCCAGGGCCGGCGCCACCTGATCGCCCTGCAGTTCGATCACGCCGTCCTTGAGGGTGCCGCCAGTGCCGGAGGAGGCCTTGAGGGTCTTGAGCAGGGCGCGGGCCTCAGCTTCGGGGATGTCCAGGCCAGTGATCGCAGTCACGAGCTTGCCGCCCTTGCCGGCCTTGGTGCGCTGTACCCGCACCTTCTGCTGGGCCTTGGGAGTGGTGGCCCCCCCGGCAGCCGCCGAGCCGGCGCTGGGCCGGGCCGTGCTCGCAGCGCTGCCGCTGAACTCCTGCCAGCCGCCTTTCTTTGCCATGCCGCACCCTGAGCCGCTGGTGCCGATTCTGGTTGGCACCGCACCGGAAAACGGCTCTGCTCAGAGGAATGCAGCGACCATCGCCTGAAGTTCGCGGCGCAGGAACCTTGCGGCCTGGCCCTACTGCTGCACCGGCAGCGGCACGGGGCCGGTGGTGCAGGTGCCGGTGCGCAACGAACAGCGCCCGGCGGCCTCGGCGGCGGCCTGCTCCGCTTCAAGACGCTCCAGCCCTTCCCGCACCCAGAGCTTGCAGGCTTCCGTCGCATCCAACCCGGCGCTGCCGGCAGCCTGGGCCAGCCGCTGCTGCAGGTCGAGATCCAGCCATTCCAGGCTCGCCGAGGCCGTACGGGCCGGGGAGGTGGCGAGGGAAAGAGCGGGGGATGCCGTCATGGCCGGGCTTGGGGAACACCTTTTAATTCTGTGCCTTCAGCCTCTTGCCCGGCAGTTCATGGTGATCCAGGCGCCCGGAGTGGGCCCAGCGGTGTTGACTCCGCCATCGCCATCGCCATCGCCATCGCCAAGCCGCTGACGCGATCGGCCAGGCCCAGCACCATGAAGCCGCTCTCTTGCGGTTCGCAGCGCCGATGCCTCTCCTCCCCCAGCTGCTCCGCCCCGAGCAGCTCCAGGCCTGGCGCGCCTCGCCCTGATCTGTGATCCGGCCCACCACAGCAGCGGCCCCACCCTGCTGCTCGAAATCCACGACCCCCGAGACCGGCTGCCGCCCCACCGCCACGTTCATGCCGTGGAGATGTTTTTCGTGCTGCGTGGCCGGGTGCCCGAGGGGGGCCTGCACGATTTCGAGCACAAAACTGGCAAGATTCAGCTTCTAAGAAGGAAAAACTAGGCCAATCGGCCTCAATTCCGCTCCAAATTTACCCATTTCGAACCGAGATGTTTGCGGCGCTCGCCAGGGCAGAATGCGCTGGCTTTGTGGGCATTGTGCTCACGGGGCTCTTCACCCGGCATAGGCGCCGCTGACCACCGGCCTTTCCTGGCCTGCGGCCGCTTCGCCTCCACGACCCTCCTCCCTAGGCTGGCTCGACTGCATGCTGCCGCCGGTGACCACCACCGTTCCCCCCCGTCAGGCCACCAGCCCCGATCCCGCCAGCTTGGTGCCCGCGGTGCGGCCCGATCCCCTTGGGCGCTTCGGGCCGTACGGCGGCCAGTACGTGCCGGAAACCCTGATGCCGGCTCTTGCGGAGCTGGAGACTGCCGCCGCAGAGGCCTGGGCCGATCCGGCCTTCACCCAGCGGCTCAACCACCTGCTGCGCACTTACGTGGGCCGGCCAAGCCCGCTCTATGAAGCCGAACGGCTCAGCGAGCACTATCGCCGCGCTGAGGGCGGTCCGCGCATCTGGTTGAAGCGCGAAGACTTGAACCACACCGGCGCCCACAAAATCAACAATGCCCTGGGCCAGGGCCTATTGGCGCTGCGGATGGGCAAACAGCGGGTGATCGCCGAAACCGGCGCCGGCCAGCACGGCGTGGCCACCGCCACGGTGTGCGCCCGCTTCGGCTTGGAGTGCGTGATCTACATGGGCGCTGAGGACATGCGCCGTCAAGCGCTGAACGTGTTCCGCATGCGCCTGCTCGGGGCCACGGTGCAGCCGGTCACCGCCGGCACCGCCACCCTCAAGGACGCCACTAGCGAGGCGATCCGCGATTGGGTAACCAATGTGGAAACCACCCATTACATCCTCGGCTCGGTGGCCGGCCCCCACCCCTACCCGATGCTGGTGCGCGACTTCCACGCCGTGATCGGCATCGAGGCCAAGCAACAGTGCGCCGAGGCCTTTGGCCGCTTGCCCGATGTGCTGGTGGCCTGCGTCGGTGGCGGCTCCAACGCCATGGGTCTATTCCATGCCTTCGTGGAAGACCCTTCCGTGCGCTTGATCGGCGTCGAGGCCGCCGGCGAGGGGGTGGCCAGCGGCCGCCATGCCGCCACCATTACGGAGGGCCGAGTCGGGGTGCTTCATGGCGCCATGAGCCTGCTGCTCCAGGACGAGGAGGGCCAGGTGCAGGAGGCCCACTCGATCAGCGCCGGCCTCGATTACCCCGGTGTCGGGCCCGAGCACAGCTACCTCAAGGGCATCGGCCGGGCCGAATACGCCGCCGTCACCGATGCCGAAGCCCTCGACGCCCTGCAGCTCCTCTGCCGCCTCGAGGGCATCATTCCGGCCCTGGAAACGGCCCACGCCTTCGCCTGGCTCGAGAAGCTCTGCCCCACCCTCGCGCCCGGCACCGAGGTGGTGCTCAACCTCTCCGGCCGCGGCGACAAGGACGTCAACACCGTGGCCGAGAAGCTGGGGGACCGGATGGGTGCCTGCTAGGGGCCTCCTCCGCGGTTGGATGGTGGCGTTGCCCCATGCCGATGGACCCTCTCGCTGCCTGGTGGCGCGCGCACCGCTCCACCTATCTGGCTTGCCTGGCCATGGGCCTGGTGCTGCTGTTCGGGCTGATCCTGCGGATCGACGCCTACAACGATGACCTGGGCCGCGAGTCCGATGGCGGCTTCGGTTGGGGCCCGGTGGGCCGGCCCTTCGCCGATTGGCTGTACCGACTGATCAACAGCGGTGAGCCCACCACCGGCATCGCCCCCCTGGGGGTGATCCTTGCCGTGGCAATCCTGGCCCTGGCGGCCACCTTGCTGGCCGGGGCCTTCCGCTGCCGCCGGCCCCTGGCGGTGGCGCTGGCCAGCGCGGGCCTCTTCGCCCAGCCCTACGGCCTGGCGAACCTGTCCTTCCAGTTCGATGCGCCGCTGATGGCCACGGCCGTCCTGCTGGCGATGGCGGCGGCTTGGCAGGGCCTGCGGCGGCCGGGGCTGCACTGGCGGGGGGTGCTGATCCAGGCGGGCCTGCTCACCGCCAGCCTGGGGACCTACCAGGCGGCCTTCGGCGTGTTCTGGGTGGTGGAGCTGGCCGGGGCCGCCCAGCGGGTGTGGCTGCGGGATCCGGCCTTCCGGCTCAGGTCCCACCTGTTGGCCCTGTTAGCCGCCACTGGCCTGGCCCTGCTCGGCTACCGCCTGGCGGTGCTGCCGATCCGGCGCCTCAGCGCCTATGCCCGCGAGCATGCTGCCGTGGCGCCGCTGCCGGAGCTGCCGGGGGTGCTCCTGGCCAACGGCAGCCGGGCTGTGGGCACCCTTTGGCGGGATTGGAGTGGCACCGCCCCTGGCTTCTGGATCGCCGCCCTGCTGCTGCTCACCCTGCTCCTGGCCCTGGCGCCGCTGCGCCACCAAGGCAGCCGCCGCAGCGCCCTGAGGGCGGCGGGATTGTTGCTGCTGGCCTGGGCCGTGGCCCATGGCCCCCAGCTCGCCCTGGCCCAGCCGGTGATCGATGCCCGCACCTTCCTGCCCTTAGGGGCGGTGCTGGCCAGTGCAGTGCTGTTCAGCGAGGCGGCCGTGCGGCGGTTGGTGGAGGAGCGGGCGCTCCCCGCTGGCGCCCAGCGGGCCCTGGCGGTGCCGCTCCTGGCCCTGGTGGGGTCCCTGGCGGTCACGGCCTACAGCTATGCCCACGCCTACGGCCAGCAACGTCGCCTGGAGGCCGTGCTGCTCGGGCAGCTCGGCGTGGGCCTCGATCAGATCCCCGTCGAGCGCTGGGGCCAGCTGCGCCAGATCGACTGCATCGGCCGCCTGCCCCGTTCCCCGGCTCTGGCCCAGGCGATCCGCCGTTTCCCGGCCTTCGAGGGGATGGTGTCCCCCCTGGTGGGCAACGGCGCCTTCGGGCCGATGCAGTTGCGCAGCCTCACCGCGATCGACCTGGCCTACGCCCCCCCCACGCCGGAGCGCACTGCCCGGGCCCTGGCGGGCCAGCTCCCCACCCTGTTCGAGTCCCGCCGGTACCACGCCATGCAGGACGGCCCGGTGCTGGTGGTGGTGACGCGTTGAAGCGTCGCGTTCCGCCGCGACCAGCAGCCGATCAGAGCGGATCCTCCTCCCACTGGAAGCGCGGCAGCTTGCTAAGTGTTTCTTGCATGTTGCGGGCCCAGATCTCCATCGAGCGGATCACCTGGGAGTTGTCCTTCTCCAGCTTCAGGCGGCGGGAGACCCGCAGTTCATCGGTCGGAACCAGGGCGATCTCAAACGGAGGGCCCACGGTGAGATTGGAGCGGCGCGTCACGATCTGTGATACCAGGCAGAGCCGGGCCGCATCCTCGAGCGAGAGGCGCGAATGCCCCACGTAATCAAGGGGAGGCTTGCCGTATTTGCTCTCACCGATCTGCAGGAAGGGGGTTTCCGGCGTGGCCATGATTGCGTTGCCCTGGGGATAGATCAGGTAGAGCCCGTGGGGCTGGCCGGCGATCTGACCCCCCAGGATGAAGCTGGCTTCACCGCTGGCGCCTGCCTGCTGCAGGGGGGTGGAGAAGGCCCGCTGCACCGCCACGCTGAGCCGACCCACATAGTCAGCGGCTTCGAAGAGGTAGCGGGCTGTGAGGAGATCATGGCTCTCGTCCGCAGTGCCGAGGGGCCTGGGCCCCGCCAAAGGGGGGGGAGCCCCAGGACCGTCGTTCACCGCGCTCACCATCGCGGCGGCCGCGGCGGCTTCATCGAGGGCCAGATCCCGGCGGATCCGGTTGAGCACCGCCTGGGTGGTGCCGAGATTCCCCGCTGCCATGAGCACGAACAGCCGATCCGGCGCGGGCTGGAACACATGCATCTTGCTGTAGCTGGAGATGTAATCCACCCCCGCATTGGTGCGCGAATCGGAGGCGAACACCAAGCCGCTTTCCAACAGGAAGCCCACGCAGTAGGTCATGGTCGGACTCGGTACTCCTTCATGGTCTGATTCTTTCCCCGGATCAGTTCAACAGGCGCTGCAGGATCGAGGCCACCGAATCCACCGCCGCGCGGGCCGTGGCGTAAGCCATGCGCATCGGACCGACCAAGGCAACCTGCCCCTGGGAACCATCGGCTGTGCGGTAGGGGGCCTGCACCACGGAGCACTGGCCCAGGGCGGTGTGGGGGTGTTCCGTGCCGATCCAGATGCTGCCGGCGCCTTCGGCCGTCTGCCCGTTACCCGGGGGAGCCAGCACCTGCTGGGGGCCGCTCTCCACCAGCTGCACCAGGGGCAGCAGGCTTGAGGTGCGGCTGAACTCGGGCTGGCCCAGCAGGCCGCCCAGGCCGGCTGCCACCACCCCGTCGAAGTCGCCCGCCCTGCCGAGCTGGGCATGGCTTTCGAGAGCCTGACGCAGGAGCCCGCCGCTGGCCCCCAGCTGGGCCGGCAGCCGCTCCCAGGCGATGCGGCCGGCTGGGCGGTTGCGCAGCTGTTCGTTGGTCCAGCGCTCCAGCAGGGGCATCTGGTCGGAGCTGCCTCCAGGCAGGCGCAGGTTGAGGCTGGTGGTGAGGGCCGCCCCCTGCACCAGGAACACCAGCAGCCGGTCACTGCTCACCACCAGCCGCACCTCCTGGAGGTGAGGGCGTGGCCGGCGTGGCCGGCTGATCAGGCTGAGCAGGCCGGTGAGATCGGCCAGGCGGCGGGCCAGATGCTGCAGCAGATCATCGAGGGCTGCCCACTGGAGACTGATGCCCGCCAGCTCCCGCTCCAGCTGGAGGGCTGCCGCACCCGGAGAGGGGAGGAGCTGGTCCACGTAGAGGCGGTAGCCCAGCTGGCTCGGGATGCGGCCGGCGGAGGTGTGGGGCTGGGTGAGTAGGCCCCGCTGCTCCAAGGCCCCCATGGCGGAGCGCACCGTGGCCGGGCTGGCAGGCAGCCCAAAGCGCCGCACCAGAATGTGGCTGCCCACGGGTTCGACTGTGTCCACGTAGTGCCGCACGGTGGCCTGCAGCACCTCCTGTTGCCGGCGGGGCAGGCTCTCCAACGGGGCATCGGCAATAGGCACGTTTGCGATCGTAGGCAGACCCGGCCCGTGGCTGATGCTTTGTCATGGGCGGGAAGCCGGCGGCGGGTCGATCGCCCGAGCCCTGTCTTGCCCACTGGAGCGCGTCACTTGGATTCAGTAGCGGGGCACGGAGGGATCCACCTCGCGGCTCCAGGCCTCGATCCCCCCCTCCACGTTCCACACTTCCTGGTAGCCCCGCTCCTGGGCCAGCCAGCAGCCGAAGCGCCAGCTGCGCATGCCGGAGTGGCAGAGCACCGCCACGGGCTTGGCCGGATCGAGCAGATCGCCGATCCGCTCCATCCAGTCGGCCGAGCGACTCAGGGGCAGATGCAGCACCGGGTGAGGAAATCGCGCCAGCTCCAGTTCCTGGTCTTCCCGCACGTCCACCAACTGGAGCGGGCCACCGTCGCGCAGTTGTTCGGCCAGGTCAGGGGCGCTGAGGGTGCCGGGCAGCCGGGGGGCGGGGGTGCTCATGATGGGCGCCGGGTCGGGCGGGCGTCAGGATGGACCCATCCTGCAAGAGGGGAATGAAGGCCAGGCCTTTCCTGGCGGTGCTGCTGGCCCTGGGCCTGCTGGCCCTCGCCTTGGGCGGAGCTGGTTGGTGGCTGGTGGGGCAGCGGGGCCCCCTGGCCCTTCAGCACCGTGCGGCCAGCCTGCCGCGGGCCGCACGCTTCGTGCCGCGCCAGGCCCCCCTCAGCCTCTACCTGCTCAGCGATGGGGAGGAACCCGTGGCCTATGCCCGGGCCGTGGCACCGGCCCGCAACCGCCGGCAGGCCGCCGCCGCGATCGAGCGCCTGCGCGATGGCGCCTTCGCCGCGGCGGGCCTCGACTACCCCACCGAGCTGGCAGCCTGGCTCGCCCCTGAGATCGGTCTCGCCCTCTTTGATCTTCCGGATGGGGATGCCGGCGCCGCCTCGGGGTCCGGCAATTGGCTGCTGGCCCTGCGCAGCCGCGACGCTGACGGCGCTCGCCAATTCGTGCAGCGCTTCTGGCAGACCCGCAGCCTGGCCGGCACCGACCTACAGGTCAGTCGTTATCGGGGGATGGGCCTGATCAGCGGCCGGGGTGCGCTGCTCGGCCGCCAGCCGCTGCCCCTCGCCACCGCCCTAGTCGACGACGACCTGCTGCTCATCGCCTCCGGCCGGGGGGTGCTGGAGCAGGCCCTCGATGTTTCCCAGATCGATGAACTCAACCAGGGCGCCGATCCTGCGCTGCGCCAGCGGATTGCCGACCTCGGCGAGGGAGCGGCCCTGCTGGTGGCGCGGGCCGCCGGACTCCCCGAGGGTCTGGGAATATCGGCCGATCCTGGTCCCGCTGCCCAGGTTCTGGCCAGCCTCCGCCCCGATGGAGCCTCCCTGTGGTTGGAGGCACTGGTCGAGAGGCCCGGTGCCGGGTCGGTGGCTGCCGGGGCTCTGGATGCCACCTCCCTGGCCGTGAGGCGCGCCCTGGTGGCGGCGGCCCCCGCTACCACCGAGCGGCTCGGCCTGCTCCAGAACCCGGCGGCCCTGCTCTCCGACCCCCTGCTTCGCCCCCTGGTGGAGCGGGTGGCGGCCCTGGCTCCAGGGGCGGGCCCCCTGCCCCCCCTGCTGGTGGCTGTCGCGGATGGTCCCCTGGTGGTGGCCGAGGCGCCCGCCGGCTGGCTGATGGCTTCGCCGCCTGATCAGCCGGCCACCGCTGTCCTCGAGGCTCCCCTGGCTGCCGCAGGCCTGATTCCGGCGCCGTTGGAGCTGGAAGGCCGCCCGGTCACCGTCTGGACCCGGCTGGTGGCCGGCCGCGGTGCCCGACCAGACCGGGAGGGCGTGGATCGCCTCCAGGCTCCCCTTGAGGGCTGGCGCGGCGAACAGGACGGTCAGGCCCTCTGGGGGCGCAGCCTGGCCCTGCTCGAGGCGGCCGGAGACGGGCGGGGTGCCCAGCGGCGCGAGCGGCAACTCGAGGCCCTGGATCGTCCTGCCGCACCGCTGCAGTGGGCCCTCGCGACCGAGCCGGCCCGTTCCCTGCTGCGTGACTGGTTGCCCTGGCGACGCCTCGCGTCCCTGTCCGGTGGTCCCCTGGATGCTCCCGTGCGGGGCCTGGCCCTGGCCGTGGAACCCGAGGCCGAAGGCCTGAGGCTGCGGGCCCGACTTGAATTCGGATCGGGCCGATGAGCGCGATCGGCCCGATCCCCCGCTCCAGAGACACCTGACACGGCAGTTCCATGGCACCCTTCGGCCCCCGACTCCTGCTGGTGCGCCACGGCATCGCCGAAGACCGCAGCGAAGATCGACCCGATGGCCTGCGGGCCCTCACCCCCGCTGGACGCCGCCGCACCACGGCGGTGCTGGAACGGGCCGTGGCCTTGGGGCTAACGGCGGACCGGCTGATGTCCTCCCCCCTGGTGCGCGCCCGTCAGACTGCCGAGATCGCCCTTCGCGCCGGCCTGGCTCCCTGCCTGGAGCTCGCCACGGCCCTGGAGCCCGGCGCCGATCCCTTGCCGCTGTTGGCCCGCTGGTTGGCCACCCCCATCGTTTTGGCGCCCCAGACGCCCGGGTCGCACCCACCCGGCGCGGCTTCATCCCCCAGGGCCGACCCCTCCACGCCGGCAGCGGACAGGCCCCTGCGTCTGGCCCTGGTGGGCCATGAACCCGACCTTGGGGATCTCGCCGCCAGGCTTCTGGGAGCTCCCCTGGGATCGATCGCCCTACGCAAGGCCGGCCTGGCCTTGCTCGAATTACCCCGCTCCGCCCAGGGCCACTTAAAGGATCAGGCGGCGGCTGGCGCCTGGAGCCTGCAGCAGCTGCTCACCCCCCGGACCCTGCTGGCTTAGCGGTGGCGCCACCCCACTGGCAGCCTGCGCTACGGCGCCAAGGCGCCCCCACGCCTAGGTTTTGGACTCTGGATCTTCATGGCACCTGGCATGGCGGCGAAAACCACCCCTGAGGAAGCCACCACCACTTCTGCCCCCGCCGCTGCCTCACCGGCGACTTCAGCTGCTCCACCGGTCTTCCGGCCTGGCCTTGAGGGCGTTCCGGCCACCCAGTCGGCCATCTGCGACATCGACGGCCAGCGGGGGGTGCTCACTTACCGGGGCGTGCCGGTCGACCAGCTCGCCCGCAACAGCAGCTTCCTAGAAACGGCCTACCTGCTGATCTGGGGCGAACTGCCCACGATCTTCCAGCTCAACGATTTCCAGCACGAGGTGCAGATGCACCGGCGGGTGAGCTTCCGCATCCGCGACATGATGAAGTGCTTCCCGGCCTCAGGGCACCCGATGGATGCCCTGCAGGCAAGCGCTGCCTCGCTGGGGCTCTTCTATTCCCGCCGTGCCCTCTACGACCCGCAATACGTCACCGAGGCGGTGGTGCGGCTGATCGCCAAGATCCCCACGATGGTGGCGGCCTTCCAGCTGATCCGCAAAGGCCAGGATCCCATCCAGCCCCGCGACGATCTCGCCTATTCGGCCAACTTCCTCTACATGCTCACTGAGCGGGAGCCCGATTCCCTGGCGGCCCGCATCTTCGATTCCTGCCTGATCCTCCATGCCGAGCACAGCCTCAACGCCAGCACCTTCAGCGCCCGCGTCACCGCCAGCACCCTCACCGACCCCTATGCGGTAGTGGCCTCGGCGGTGGGCACCCTGGCCGGTCCGCTTCACGGCGGCGCCAACGAGGACGTGCTCGACATGCTCGATCAGATCGGCTCGGTAGACCGGGTGGAGGCCTGGCTCGACCAGGCGATTGCTTCAAAGCAGAAGATCATGGGCTTCGGCCACCGTGAATACAGGGTGAAGGATCCCCGTGCCGTGATCCTGCAGGGCCTGGCCGAGGAGCTGTTCGTGCGTTTCGGCCACGACACCATGTACGACGTGGCCCGCAGGCTTGAGGAGGTGGCGGCCGACAGGCTCGGCCCCAAGGGCATCTATCCCAACGTGGATTTCTATTCCGGCCTGGTGTACCGCAAGCTCGGCATCCCCCGGGATCTGTTCACCCCGATCTTCGCCATCGCCCGCACCGCAGGCTGGCTGGCCCACTGGCGCGAGCAGCTCGGAGCCAACCGCATCTACCGGCCGACCCAGATCTACACCGGCTCGGCCGAGCGGCCCTGGCTGCCGCTTGAGAGCCGACCCGCCTCCACCTGATCGGGTCCGGCCTCCCGCTTCAATGCACTTTTTACCCCCCAGCCGAGCTGGGGGGGGCTTAACGTCCCCCCACCTGCCCAACCCGCCATGCAGACCTTCGCGGTCGTGACACCGGGCCTCGACCTGCAGTCCAGCTTCCTCGACCTGCTCGATGGGTTTGGCGTGAGCCAGGGGCTCGCCCACCTGCTCTGGCTGCCGCTTCCCATGCTCACCGTGCTGGTGTCGGCCGTGGTTGGCGTTCTGGTCAACGTCTGGCTGGAGCGCAAGATCTCCGCTGCCGTGCAGCAGCGGATCGGCCCTGAGTACGCCGGCGCCCTCGGCATCCTGCAGCCCATGGCCGATGGCCTCAAGCTGCTGTTCAAGGAAGACATCATCCCCGCCAAGGCCGACGGCCTCCTCTTCACCCTCGGCCCGGTGCTGGTGCTGGTGCCCGTGATCCTCAGCTGGCTGGTGGTGCCCTTCGGTCAGAACCTGCTGATCAGCAACGTGGGCGTGGGGGTGTTCCTGTGGATCGCCCTGAGCAGTATCCAGCCGATCGGCCTGCTGATGAGCGGCTATTCCAGCAACAACAAGTATTCTCTGCTCGGCGGACTGCGGGCTGCGGCCCAGTCGATCAGCTACGAGATTCCTCTGGCCCTGAGCGTGCTGGCGATCGTGATGATGAGCAATTCGCTCAGCACTGTCGATATCGTCAACCAGCAGGCCGGTGCCGGCATCTTCAGCTGGAACATCTGGCGGCAGCCGGTGGGGTTCGTGATCTTCTGGATCTGCGTGCTGGCTGAGTGTGAGCGCCTTCCCTTCGACCTTCCCGAGGCGGAGGAGGAGCTGGTGGCCGGCTATCAGACCGAGTACGCCGGCATGAAGTTCGCCCTCTTCTACCTGGGCAGCTACATCAACCTGGTGCTCTCGGCCCTGCTGGTGTCGGTGCTGTACCTGGGCGGCTGGGGTTTCCCGATCCCGGTGGAATGGCTGGCCGGCTTGCTGGGCCAGTCGGTGGATGCGCCGCTCGTGCAGGTGATCACAGGCAGCCTCGGCATCGTCATGACCGTGCTCAAGGCCTACCTGCTGGTGTTCTTCGCAATCCTGCTGCGCTGGACCGTGCCAAGGGTTCGGATCGACCAACTTCTCGATTTGGGTTGGAAGTTTCTGCTGCCGGTGGCCCTGGTCAATCTGCTGGTCACCGCCGCCCTGAAGCTGGCTTTCCCTGGTGCCTTCGGCGGCTGACCCTGCCCCAGACACGCTGTCCGGCCGGGACCTTAGTGCCTTCCTTCAGCGGCTGCGACACATCCCCTTCCCGGCCCGCCATCATGGGGGCCACCCCCGTTCCCTGAGCTTCTCTCCCCCATGTTCGGGTTCCTCAAGAAAGTCGGCGATTACACCCAGGATGCGGTGGGCGCGGCGAAATACATCACCCAGGGTCTGGGGGTCACCTTCGACCACCTGCGCCGCCGGCCGATCACGGTGCAGTACCCCTACGAAAAGCTGATCCCCTCGGAGCGCTATCGCGGCCGCATCCACTACGAGTTCGATAAGTGCATCGCCTGTGAGGTGTGCGTGAGGGTCTGCCCCATCAACCTGCCGGTGGTGGATTGGGTGATGAATAAGGCCACCAAGAAAAAGGAGCTGCGCAACTACTCGATCGATTTCGGCGTGTGCATCTTCTGCGGCAACTGCGTGGAGTACTGCCCCACCAACTGTCTCTCGATGACCGAGGAATATGAGCTCGCCGCCTTCGATCGCCACAGCCTCAACTACGACAACGTCGCCTTGGGGCGCCTTCCCACCAGCGTGACCAGCGATCCGGCCGTGGTTCCGCTGCGGGAGCTGGTCTACCTGCCCAAGGGTGTGATGGATCCCCATGATCTGCCCGCCACCACGCCGCGGGTCGGCAGACTCCCCGAGCAGGTGCTCGAAACCCTGCCCAAGGCGGCGACGGCCGTCCCTGACCCCGCCGCCACCGCTGCCGAATCAGGCGCCACCCCCCAGCCATGACCATCGCCTCCATCACAGAGCTCATCTGCTTCCTGGTGCTCTCGGTCACCCTGGTGGCCGGCTCCCTAGGGGTGGTACTGCTCCCCAACATCGTGTATTCCGCTTTTCTTCTGGGCGGCGTGTTCCTCTCGGTGGCCGGCCTCTACCTGCTGCTCAATGCCAGCTTCGTGGCCGCTGCCCAGGTGCTGGTCTATGTAGGGGCGGTGAACGTGCTGATCCTGTTCGCGATCATGCTCGTGAACAAGAAGGAAACCATGGCAGCCATCCCTGGTCTGCTGCTGCGGCGAGTTCTTTCCGGGGCGGTGTGCGCCGGTCTTTTCGCGCTGTTGCTCCGAGCCTCCTTCACCACCGACTGGGCCCTGCCTGGCCCCACCCCGGTGGGCGAAGAGGCCACCATCAGGATCGGAGAGCACCTATTTAGCGATTACCTGCTGCCCTTCGAACTGGCTTCGGTGTTGCTTCTGATGGCGATGATCGGTGCCATCGTGCTGGCCCGCCGTGATGTTTTCAGCAGTGACGTGATCACCGGGGAACCGGTGGACCAGGGCCTGATCGAGAAGGCCCGCACACCCCTCCTGCTTGAGAAGCCCGCCCTGGAGAAAACCTCATGACCCTCGCCCTGGTTCTTCCCGGTTTCAGCAACGGGATTCCCTTGCAGGCCTACCTCGTCCTGGCCGCAGTTCTGTTCTGCACTGGTGTGTGGGGCCTGATCAACAGCCGCAACGCCGTGCGGGTGCTGATGAGCATCGAGCTGATGCTCAACGCCGTGAACCTCAATCTGATGGCCTTCTCCAATTACCTCGATGGCCAGCTGATCCGCGGCCAGGTGTTCGCCATCTTCGTGATCACTGTGGCTGCAGCCGAGGCGGCGGTGGGTCTGGCGATCCTGCTCTCCCTGTATCGAAACCGCGAAACGGTGGACATGGAGCGTTTCAATCTCTTGCGTTGGTAGCCAGGCTGGGCCCACCTGATTTGCGTCGTTTCGCCCCATGCGGCTCGAGAAGGTCTGGTTGATCGTGCGCTGCGGCAGCCGCGCCGCCCAGCTTCAGGCCCGTCGCTGCGCCGAGGACCTCAGGGCCCACGGCATTGGTGTGATCGTGGCGGCCAGTGGCCTGGCCCAAAATCCCTTCCCGGCCCTGTTGGCCACCGAACCGGCTCCGCCAGATCTCGCCTTGGTGCTCGGGGGCGATGGCACCGTGCTCGGCGCGGCCCGTCACCTCGCCCCCCATGGGGTGCCGATCCTCAGCTTCAACGTGGGGGGCCACCTGGGCTTTCTCACCCATGAGCGCAGTCTGCTGCGGCTCGCCGACGACGGCTCCGCTGAACCTTCGCTCTGGCAGCGTCTGCTGGCCGATCGCTTCGCCCTGGAGCGCCGCATGATGCTCGAGGCCCGCATCGAGCGGGGCGATGGGGTGAGCGCCACCGCTGCCGTCCGCACCCGTGCACCCATCGCCGCTGCCGATGTGGATGCCGATGGGCCCCACGGCGCCCTCAACGACTTCTACTTCCGGCCCTGCCTTGATGAGGTGTCGCCTACCTGTCTGCTAGAGCTCGAGATTGATGGCGAGGTGGTGGATCAGTACCGCGGTGATGGCCTGATCATCGCCACCCCCACCGGCTCCACCGGTTACGCCATGGCGGCGGGGGGGCCGATCCTCCATCCCGGCATCGAGGCGATCGTGGTGAATCCGATCTGTCCGATGAGTCTCTCCAGCCGTGCCGTGGTGGTGCCTCCCCGCTCGAGGCTCACCGTGTGGCCCCTCGGGGAGAGCAGCAGGCGGGTGAAGCTCTGGAAGGATGGCGCTCACGCCAGCCTGCTTGATCCTGGCGATCGCTGTGTGGTTCAGCAGGGGCCCCATCCGGCCCTGCTGCTCCAACTGGAGCAGAGCCCCTCCTATTACCGCACCCTCACCCACAAGCTGCACTGGGCCGGCAGCCTTACCAACGGCGAGGCCTCCTCGAACTAGGTCGTCAGCTGAGGCCCGGAGTTCGGCTTCCCGCCGGTGGATCCAGGGGTCTCGCGCCAGACCCGCCGCGCTCGGACGGGGCTCCAGGCCTGGACTGTTTCACAATGCTCCTTTCCAGGCGACCTCTGGTCGCGGCAGGACGTGGCGCTGGAGATCGAACGACGCTTTCTGGTGGTGGGCGAGGGTTGGCGCCACCACTGCCTCTGGGTTCGCAGCCTGCGCCAGGGCTATCTGGTGGCAGCCGCCGAGGGCATCACCCTGCGGGTGCGCACCAGCTCGCCTCTGGGGGAAACCGGGGAGCCTGAAGTCGCCGGGGTTGGGGGCCGGGCGGAGCCCTCTCCGGAGGCCTTCCTCACCCTCAAGGCCCCTCCCCTCGCCGGCTTTAGCGGTCCGGCCCTCTGCCGGCTGGAATTCGAGTATGCGATTCCGCTGGCTGATGGGGAGGAGCTGTTGGCCCTGGCGGCGGCTTCGCTGCGCAAGCGGCGCCATGGCCTCGATTTGAGCGGTGGTGACTGGGTTCTGGATGTGTTCGAGGGCGACAATGCACCGCTGGTGCTAGCCGAGGTGGAGATCGCCAGCGCCGATCAGGCCGTGATGATTCCTTCCTGGTGCGGGCGGGAGGTCACCGACCGCCGGGATCTGAGCAATGCCGCCCTGGCGCACCACCCTTTCGCCCGCTGGAGCGAGGCCGAGCAGCGCGAACTACTGCATCACTAGGCTGGAGGCGATGCAAACTGCAGCGCCCGAAGCGACGGGGGACTCTGATGACCGGCCTCTACGACAACCAGGGAGTGCTCCGCTGCGCCGGCAGGGATGCCGACGACTGCCTCGCCTACGCCGAGCTCTTTGGGCTTGCCGCTGATCGCTACAGCCTCGAGGCTCTGGAGGCCCCCCGCCCGCTTCAGTCCAAGCCGGCCCCCCGCCGCAGCCAGGCAGACCAGTCGCTGGCGCTGGGGCAGGGTTGAACCGGATCCGGGATCAGGTCAGGGATTCCCGGCACCAATGGCTGGACCAGCAGATCCGGCGGGGGGCAGAACGCAGCAGTTGAAGCCATCGCGGCAGATTTTGCCGTTATCCATGGCCCAGTTGAGCAGCGCCACTCGGTTCTTCGCGCCGGTCTTGGTGAAGATATTGCTCACGTGGTTGTCCACGGTGCGCTTGCTAATCATCAACTGCGCCGCGATCTCCTGGTTGGTGAGGCCGGTGGCCACCAGTTCCACAATCTCCACTTCCCGATCGGAGAGATCGTTGCGGGCTGAGGCGCTGAATCGGGCAGCCGGAGAACGCTCGTCAGGCCCAGGCTCCTGCCTGGTGCGCTCCGATGTCCCGCGCTCGGGCATGCCATGCTCCGCCTTGATGATTCACTCTAGGCAAGCCTGTGCTGCATGATGGGCAGCCAGAGGGGGAGAGGGGCGTGTGTTGCTCCAGGATGCACTGCAGGCTGGTCAATTCGCGCTTACCGCGGAAGTCACTCCACCCCGCGGCGGTGACCCCTCCAGGGCCGTGGAGGTGGCATCCCTGCTTCGGGGCCGGGTCCACGCCGTCAATGTGACCGATGGCAGCCGGGCGGTGATGCGGATGAGCAGCCTGGCCCTCTGTCGCCTGTTGCTGGAGGCCGGCATCGAACCGGTGCTCCAGATGACCTGCCGCGACCGTAACCGCATTGCCCTGCAGGCCGATCTGCTGGGGGCCCATGCCCTCGGCATCCGCAACCTTCTATGTCTCACCGGGGATCCGGTGCGGGCAGGCGATCAGCCGGCGACCCGGCCGGTGAATGAGCTCGAGGCGGTGCGCCTGCTCCAGCTGGTTGGCCAATGCAATGCCGGGCTGGATCCGGTGAAAGGCACCCTCCCCGATGGCCCCACCCTGCTGTTCCCCGGAGCCGCAGCCGATCCCCAGTCCCCCAGCTGGAGTGGCCTGGCCTCTCGGGTGCGTCGCAAGCAGGCCGCCGGAGCCCGTTTTCTGCAGACCCAGATGGTGATGGATGAGGCCGCCCTGCGGCGTTTCGTGGAGGAGATCACCGCTCCGCTCGGGCTTCCGGTGCTGGCTGGGGTGTTTCTGCTCAAGTCAGCCCGCAATGCCCGCTTCATCAACCGCGTAGTGCCGGGCGCCTGCATTCCCGAAGTGGTGATCACCCGCCTGGAGGCGGCGAAGGACCCGGCGGCGGAGGGGGTGGCGATCGCCGCGGAGCAGGTGCAGGCCTACCGCACCATTGCCCAGGGGGTGCATCTGATGGCGGTGAAGGCGGAGGAACGGATCCCCTGCATCCTGGATCTGGCCGGAATCCAGTGCCTTACCTAGCAGCGGTCGGGGCAGCAGCCGTTCAGTAAGAGTTCTCGATGGAACCTGGCCTCTCTTGGCCAGGGCTAGCGCGCGATCGGCATCTTGCCGGAATCGGGGCCCCAGCCTTCAGCTGGCCTTCAGGGCGAGATCGCTGCCGAGGAGTTCGGCCATTGCCTTCTGCTGCGGAGAGGGGGAGAGCACGTCCTGACGGCGGGCATCAGTGATCAGCCAGTCGAGGGAGGCTTCCTGGAGATCGAAATGGTCACCGTTGCGGTCAACGCAATAGCGGCCATAGACGAGTTTCTCGACCAGACGCACACCGGCTCCGATCCTTGAATAATCAAAGATGATTGAGTTATCGATTGTGGCACCTTCGCAAATATGGCAGCTAGGGCCGATCATCGCTGGTCCGATTATGGTGGCACCATCCTCAATGCGGGTCATGCCACCCACGTAGATGGGACCCTCCACATTGATCTTGTCCCAGTTGGCTGCCACATTCAAACCGGTGTAGATGCCTGGCCTCACCTCAACGCCGGGGATCTGCACCTGCCGCACGTGGCCCTGAAGAACGCTGCGGATCGCTTGCCAATAGTCGGGCACTTTTCCAATATCCACCCACTCGAATTCCATGGGAAGTGCGTAGAATGGGGCACCGGATTCTACAAGTTTAGGGAAGAGATCGGAGCCGATGTCGAAGGATTCACCACTGGGGATGAAGTCGAGAACTTCCGGTTCGAAGATGTAAATGCCCGTGTTGATCATGTCGCTAGCGGCTTCCTCAACTGCCGGCTTTTCCTGAAAGGAGAGGACACGGCCGTCGGGGTCGGTCACCACCACGCCATAGCTGCTCACCTGGTCGTGGGGAACGCGCTTGGTGATCAGGCTCGCCATCGCCCCCTTGGCACGGTGACGGCGCACAGCCTCGCTCAGGTCGAGATCGATCAGTGCATCTCCGCAAAGCACCACAAAGGTGTCATCGAAGAAGGCTTGGAAGTCCTGAATACGCTTGAGTCCTCCGGCTGAGCCGACGGCATCCCCAATCAGTTCCCCATCCTCAATCCTGCCTTCGAAGCTGTAGGCGATTTGGACACCGAAGCGCTGGCCATCGCGAAAATAGTTTTCAATTTCCTCAGCCAGGTGGGAAACATTCACCATGATCTGATCGAAGCCGTGCTGGCGCAGAAGTTCGAGCAAGAACTCCATCACCGGCTTCTGCAGGATCGGGATCATCGGCTTGGGCGTGGTGTGGGTGATCGGTCGCACCCGTGTGCCCTTGCCAGCCGCCAGGATCATCGCCTTCATCGGCGTTGACTTTTTCAGATTGGTCGCGTCAGCCTACGGACCCCTCTCAGGCTACCCGTGCTTCCAGAGCCGGCCCCCCATCTGGCCCTTGGCCACTGAGAACCGGGCGCGTTGCTGCTGTTTCGAGCTCGTTGAGGCGCCGCAGCCGAAGGCTGCCGTATAAGCCACCATCCTGCTGCAGTTCCAGCTTGCCCTGGGCCGAGAGAAAGAGAAGGGCCCAGAACACACCCACCCGGTCCCGATCCAGGTCGTCCTCCGAGAGGAGTCCGGCCGTGTTCCAGGCTTCAACCAACGCATCGAAACCCACCCAGCGCTCGTCGTGGGCGGCATTCCACTCGAGCAGAAACAGGCTTAAGGCTGCCGTGGTTTCCGGCAGTTTCTCCCGGTGGGCCAGGGCGCTCACCTGGGCGATGGCCGCCGATTCGCTGTAGGCCCGGCCGCGGGGGCGGTGGCGGGGGCGAGGTCCCTCCTGTTCCAGCCGTTCTGCGATCTCCTCCAGCTGCCGGATCAGTTCGCCGAGGGTCACCGGCCGTTGCAGGGGCGGCGGGGCCACCGGGCGCCGCCGCAGGTGGGTCTCCGGCCGGCGGGGGAGTGCCATGGAGGGGGCGCTCAAGCCTTCTTGGGGATCATCACAATCGAACGGATCCTCGAAGACAGGTTCTGGAGGGAAGGTGGCGGCCTCCAGCACCTCCGCCTTCAGGCCCACCAGCACCGAAGCGGCCAGAAAGGCCTCACTGCTTTCCGCCAGATCGCGCTCGAAGCTGCCACCCTGGGCGGCCGCTAGGCGTGGCAGGGCGATCCTCTGGCGGAGCTGATCAAGGAAGCCATCGATCACCCCGATCACATCCACATCCCAGGGGTCGATCTCGCCCCGCTCGGCTGCGTCCTGGAGCAACCGGATGGCCAGCCTGGCGCCTGCTTCTGCCACTCGCTCAGCCGCGCTCCGAAGCCCATTTGCGTTTCACGGTATCGGCTAGGACCGGCACCGTCACGCTCGGGATCTCCGGGAGACTCCGATCGCGGGGCTCAATCCACCGAGATCGTTTCGGCGGGTGCGGCGGAAGGTGCGCTGCTGCCACCGGCGGCCGGCAGCAGGCTCAGCTGGGCATCCACGGTGGCCCTGTAGCGCTGCAGATCATTCTCGAGTTCCTGGATGCGCACCTGTTGGGCCTCCAGCTCGCCGCTCTCCTGGAGGGTTTCCACCTTCTTCACCACCCCGCTCCACACCGCGAAGATCCAGGCGGCGGTCGCCCCGATGCCAGCCACCAGTAGCAACAGAACGGCCAGGGGGAGGGTGGTGGCCATCCCCGGAAGAAAATGGACCGTGGCTGGCTCCGTGTTCTCGAGGGTGAACGTCACTGCTGCCAGGCCAAAACTGAAGATCAGCAGGAAATTCAGCTGCCGCATCGCTGGATTCGGTCGGAATGACCTGAGGGTATCGAGCCGATCGGTCCCCCAGTGATTGGGACCTGAGGGCGCAGAACTTTGTTACCCCGCCGCGGGATTCAGCCAGCCCGAGGGATGAGTCTTTGCCAGCCGGTGAGGGCTGGAGCCTGGAGGGCTCCCGGTAGAGCCACGGCCAGGGAGGTTTGGCGCATCACAGCGGCTCCGGGTGGGTGCTGCACCAGAGCCATGGCGGTTGTCTCCCGTTTGACCAGGGCCTCGATCGAAGCCCTGTAGGTGTCGGTGAGTAGGCGGGGGTAAAGGCCGATGCCGATGATCGGCACCAGCAGGCAACTGATCACGTAAATCTCGCGGGGTTCGGCGTCCACCAGATTGCTGTGGGACACCAGTTCGGCGTTCTCCTTGCCGAAGAAGATCTCCCGCAGCATCGAAAGCAGGTAGATGGGGGTGAGGATTACCCCGATGGCCGCCAGAACGCAGATCACCACGCGGAAGGCCAGGGTGTAGGCATCACTCGTGGCAAAGCCCACGAACACCATGAGTTCGCTCACGAAACCGCTCATGCCCGGTAGGGCCAGGGAGGCCAGGGAACACACGGTCCAGAGGGCGAACATCTTGCGCATTTTCTGGCCCACGCCGCCCATCTCATCCAATTGGAGGGTGTGGGTGCGGTCGTAGGTGGCGCCCACCAGGAAGAAAAGGCTGGCCCCGATCAGCCCGTGGCTCACCATCTGCAGCATGGCGCCGCTGGTGCCTAGGGCGCTGAAGCTGCCGACGCCGATCAGCACGAAGCCCATGTGGCTGATCGAGCTGTAGGCGATCTTGCGTTTGAGATTGCGCTGGGCAAACGAAGTGAGGGCCGCATAGATGATGTTCACCACCCCGAGCACCACGAGCAGCGGCGCGAACTGCACGTGGGCCGCCGGCAGTAACTGCACGTTGAAGCGCAGCAGGGCGTAGCCGCCCATTTTGAGCAGAATTCCAGCCAGCAGCATGTGCACAGGGGCGGTTGCCTCACCGTGGGCATCGGGCAGCCAGGTGTGCAGCGGCACGATCGGCAACTTCACGCCGAAGGCGATCAGCAGCGCCGCATAGCAGAGCACTTGGAACCCCACAGGGAAGCCCTTGGCGGCCAGCACGCTGTACTCAAAGCTGGGGCTGCCCCCGCCGTAAAAGGCCATCGCCAGGGCCGCCAGCAGGATGAACAGGGAGCTGCCAGCGGTGTAGAGGATGAACTTGGTGGCGGCGTATTGCCGCTTTTTCCCCCCCCAGATCGCCAGCAGCAGGTACACCGGCAACAGCTCCAGCTCCCAAGCCAGGAAGAAGAGCAGCATGTCCTGCACGGCGAACACGGCGATCTGGCCGCCATCCATCGCCAACAACAAGAAAAAGAAAAGCTTCGGCTTGAAGGTCACCGGCCATGCCGCGAGGGCCGCCAGGGCGGTGATGAAGCTGGTGAGCAGGATCAGTGGCATCGAGATGCCGTCCGCTCCCACGGACCAGGCCAGGCCCAGGTCGGGCAGCCAGGTGTAGCGCTCGGCCAGCTGCAGCCCCTCCACGGCCGGGTCATAGCCGTTCAGGTAGCCCCCCACCGTGAGCAGGAAGGTGACCAGGGCCACGCCGAGGGCATACCACCGCACGGTCTTACCGTCGCCCTTATCGGGCACCAAGGGGATCAGGAGTGAAGCGGCGATCGGGAAAAGGATCGCGGCGCTCAGCCAGGGAAAAGGCACCAACCACTCGCACCGTATGGCCGGAGTGTAGAAATGGCGACCGGTTTGGCCGGGAGCCGATGGGGGTTGTCACACAGTCTTGGGGGGCAGCCGGCGCCCTGCCGCGGGGCGGCAACGCTCG
>Ga0207941_1000016_pt1 | contig 59494 bp, 55 predicted proteins | sample LakMenEpi13Sep12_FD_150695 | JGI IMG/M metagenome (GOLD analysis project Ga0207941, IMG submission 150695) | Freshwater microbial communities from Lake Mendota, WI - 13SEP2012 deep hole epilimnion (SPAdes) | ecosystem: Environmental > Aquatic > Freshwater > Lake > Epilimnion/Euphotic zone ...
TGTGATGCAACAACCTTTGAAATGAATCCTGGCGTGGGGTGAGGCGTAGCGTGAGCGGCTCGAAGAAGACCGGCCGGTCATAGCGGTAGTGGAGGCTGTGCCGGATCCGGAAGAGCATGGCGAACACGCGGAGCGGACTGGACAACCAGGATGTCAGCCCCGCTGCGGGGTGTCCCAGTCGAGGGCATCGGACACCATGCCCCGGAACGGCTCCCCCACCCCGTAGGTGATCAGCGGCTCCACTCCCAGATCCTCAACCAGGGGAAAGAAGCGCAGCGAAAACCACTGCAGGAACAGATCAAAGCAGCGCGGGGATGGCCAGAGCTGCCGGTCCACACACCAGAGATCAAGTTCGGCAGCGAAGATCTCCTCATGCAGGCCCCTGAGCAGAGCCAGGGCAGCCGCTTCATTGTCGTAGGCGGGGATGAGATAAAGGCTCTCGTCCGCCGGTCCGCCCTCCAGATCCTCCCGAGTCCAGAACGGACGGCTCCACTCCCGCATCGGTGGCTTCGGCGCCACGGCGAGCGCACAGCGGTTGAGCACGGCCATGGCAGGAAACAGCTCCATTTTCAAGCTAGCGATGGCATGCGGTCGCCACAGACCGTGAAAGTGCGGAATCGCTGCAGCCGGATGTGGAACCCCAGAACACTGGCCACCGTTCCGCGCTTTCAAGGCTCCCCTCGATCAGGCTCTGCGGAGTACGCCATCCGAGGTCTCCAACGGCATGGGCATCACCGATGAACTGGCCAAGGAACGCAACCGCGCCGCCGCCGAGCGCACTCTGATGGCCTGGATCCGCACCTGCCTCTCGCTGATCAGCTTCGGCTTCGGCCTCGACAAGATCATCGCCGCGATCCGCAGCAACGCCAGTTCCGAGCCGGCCCATGCCCAGCTCTCGGTCCGGCTGGTGGCCGTGTCCTTCGTGCTCACCGGCATCCTGGCGATGGTGGCGGCCACCGTGCAACATCGGCACGTGATCCGGCGGCTCCGCCGCCACGACTACACCTACCTCGAAGAACCCTCCATCGCCCTGGCCACCGCGGTGCTGCTCACCCTGATCGGCCTGGTGACCCTGGGTCTGCTGGTGGCGGGCGCCCTGGAATCTTGATCAACGGCGGGAGCTCTGCAGCCGTTCAGGAGGGCAGGGTCCGGTGGTGCAGGGTGTCCCGCGGCATTTCGCCGAACAGCAGGCGGTAGTCCCGGGCGAAGTGGCCGGCGTTGAGAAAGCCCCACGCTGCAGCGATCGATCCGATTCGCACCTGATCGGGATCGGCCCCCAGCAGCAGCCGGCGCACGCTGTGCAGGCGTTGAAGCTTGACAAAGGCCATCGGTCCCATGCCGAGGTGGTCGCGGAAGCCCTGGATCAGGCTGCGGCGGCTGGCATGGGCCTGAAGGCAGAGATCGGCCAGGGTGATGGGCTGCTGGGGGTGGTCATCCAGCCATTGCTGGGCTGCCTTCACAATCTCGATGCGCGCCGGTGGACGCAGCAGTCGGCCGACCTGGTCTGCGCCATGGATCAGGGCCTCCAGGAGCAGGGGAAGCAGATCCTCCAGAATCAGTTTCTGGCTAAAAGGCTGCTCCAGACGCCCGGGATCGCTCGCCACCAGGGAAAAGATCTGTCGCAGATAGGCACGCAGGCCCTCGCAGCGAAGGGGATCAACCAGGAGCAGATTGCGGCGGCAGGCCCCCTGAAGATCGAAGCCTCCACAACCCAGCTGATCGGCCCAGTTGCACAGCGTGTCGATGGGAATCACCACCAGCCCCATCACCACCTCCTTGGGGAGCGTGAGGTGAACCTCGCGGTCACTGTCCAGGCCGAATAGACAGGACTCCGGCAGGCAGGAGCCATGGGCTCGAATCGGCGGCCGGTCCCCGGCAGGCTCGAGGTCGAGACCGATGGTGAGATCACCCAGCGGCTTGGGCCCCCAGCTGTGGATGCGCCGGTCCATTCGCAACTGCAACAACCGCAGCGGGCCGATCCTGATCGCCACCACCCCGCCGGCGAGATGGCCTCCATCGAGCTGGAGCAACTGCAGCGGCAAAGCCAGGCTGCGGATCACCGCCTCCATCTCCTCCACGCCCGACCAGCTCTGCAGGCTCCAGGAGGCAGATCCAGAGCCACCGGAAGGAGCAGTGGGGAGCTGGGTCACCGGAAACGCGGCCTGCATGGATTTTGTGCGTTTATTGAGCAACCCTTCTGAAAATATGCATTTACAATGACTGTAGTTGTTGTGGACTGTACGGCGAGCGGTCACCCGTATAGCCTCACAAACCGCCACCCACCCCGCCACCAACTGCCGGCGGACTCGCACCGCACACCTCCCTGTTCTCAGCCCAGTCATGACGGCATCGATGACCCAGCAACAGCAAGCAGGCTCCTGGTCGATTGGTCCCTACTGGATGGATGCCGATGGCCATCTCTCCCTCGGGACATCATCCGTGCCCCTTTCTCCCCTGCAGCGGCGCCTGCTGCTCTCCCTCGTGCGTCACGCGGGGCATGTGCTGGAGAAGGACAACCTGCTGCAGGAGGTGTGGGGTCACACCCAGGTCAGCGACGTGAGCCTGGCCCGCGCCGTGCACGGCTTGCGGCGCATCCTCGACAACGGTCCCCTCGGCTCCCGGGTGATTCGCACCATCTACGGCAGCGGCTACCGCTTCGATGGGCCGGTCAGTCAGATCAGCACGAGTGCGGCTACCGGCTCTGAACCCGAAGCCGGTGGCTTCCCTTCAGCCCAGACCCTGGGTCATTTCGTGGAAGGACTGGTGCAGGTGCGCCACCGGGATCCCCGTCAACTGCCGAACGCGGCCGAGCATTTCCGCCGCTGCCTGATCAGCTCTCCGGGGTTCGCACCGGCCCAGGTCCAGCTGGCCGCCACCCTGCTGAGCCAGTACCAATGGGGGCAGGCCTCAGCCGCTTCGATCGAGGCGGAAGTGGAGAGCCTGCTGCGGCAAGCGGAAGCTTCGGGCTCGGTCACGGACGAGGCGAGGGCCCTGCGGATGGAGGTGTTCACCATGCTCCACTGGCAACCGCAGCTGGCTATGGAGAGCTTCGCCGCCTGGCTGCCCCAACGGCTTCCGCCGGGGCCTTCCCGCCATGGCTGGATCCGGCATCTGCTGGCCACCGGCCGACCGGAGGAGGCTCTGGCCCTGGTGGAGCCGGAACTGAGCGGCGAAAACCCCTCGGGCTGGTTTTTGGGCGGGATGTGCCAACTCCAGATGGGTCGCCTGGATGGGGCCATCGCCACGCTGCGCCAACCGTTGCGGCTCGACGCCTCCTTGGCAGCCCCCCGCTGGCTGCTCGCCCTCAGCCTTGCCCAGGCCAACCGCGGCAAGGAAGCGCTGCAGGAGCTGGCCCAGTGCCGCCTGATCGAACCCCAACAGGACAGCCACCTAGCGGCTGCGGCCCTGGTGCTGGCCCTCAGCGGCGAGGGAGAGCGGGCCGCTGGCCTGCTCGGTGCGGCCCTGCGCAGCAGCGGGTCAGAACCGTTGGCGATGGCCACCTTCTGGGGGCTGGTGGCCGTGAGCCTCGGCGAGGATGCGGCGGCTGCGCGCCTGCTGGAGCGGGCCATTCGGGAACGCTGCGGTCTGGCCCCCATCGTCTGGAACTGGAGCGGCCTGGATCGCCTGGGGGACAGCGCCGCCCTTCGCGCCTTCAGGGCAGAGATGGCTGGCCAGTTCCGTCAGCAGGCCCCCGTCCCCGCCGAGGCGATCGAGGGGTTCAACGCAGCCTGAGGCCTCTGGGCGCCGATCGGCGTCCGGAACACCGGCCCATGCTCAGCACGGCATGGGCCGGTGGAATCCCCCGAATCCGCAGGCAAGAGCGGCGCGGGATCAACTGCGGCATCGCTGCACTTTCTGAGTGGCCACCGCCCGCGGCCTTGGCCAGCATGCTGAGGTGCGCCATCCACAAGCCATGCCCAACGGCAAACCCAACATCCTCATCCTCTGGGGCGACGACATCGGCCAGAGCAACCTCAGTTGCTACAGCGATGGGCTGATGGGGTATCAAACCCCGAACATCGACCGGGTCGCCAAGGAGGGTGGCAAGTTCATCCACTATTACGCCGAGCAGAGCTGCACCGCCGGCCGGGCTGCCTTCATCTCCGGTCAGAGCGTGTTCCGCACCGGGCTCTCCAAGGTGGGGCTGCCCGGGGCCGAGCTCGGCTACCGCACCGAAGATCCCACCATCGCCAGCCTGCTCAAGCCCCTCGGCTACCGCACCGGCCAATTCGGCAAGAACCATTTCGGCGATCGGGATGAGCACCTGCCCACCAACCAGGGCTTCGATGAGTTCTTCGGCAACCTTTATCACCTTAATGCCGAGGAAGAACCGGAGCTGCGGGATTATCCCAACCCTCACGATTTCCCCGATTTCAAAAAGAACTACGGCCCCCGCGGCGTGCTCCACAGCTGGGCCAATCCCGATGGCAGCCAGCGGATCGAGAACACCGGGCCGCTCACCAAGAAGCGCCAGGAGACCTGCGACGACGAATTTCTGGTGGAGGCCAAGCGCTTCATCCGCGACGCGGTGGCCTCGGGCGAGCCGTTCTTCGTGTGGTTCAACACCACCCACATGCACTTCCGCACCCATGCCCGGCCCCAGGACGTGGGCCGTTCCGGCCGTTGGCAGTCGGAGTATCACGACGTGATGATCTATCACGACGAGTGCATCGGCGAGATGCTCAACCTGCTCGATGAGCTGGGCGTCACGGACGACACCATCGTGATGTACAGCACCGACAACGGGCCCCACATGAACAGCTGGCCCGATGCCGGCATGACCCCCTTCCGCAGTGAGAAGAACACCAACTGGGAAGGGGCCTACCGGGTGCCGGCCCTGGTGCGCTGGCCCGGCAAGATCGCTCCGGGCACCCTGTTCACCGACATCGTCAGCCACCTCGACTGGCTGCCCACCCTGCTGGCGGCGGCCGGCGAACCGGCGATCAAGGAAAAGCTGCTGAGCGGTCACCAGGCGGGCAGTCGCCACTACAAGGTGCATCTCGACGGCTACAACATGCTCGATTACTGGACCGGTCAGAGCGAGCGGAGCCCCCGCACCGAGTTCTTCTATTTCTCCGACGACGGCGACCTCACCGGCCTGCGGTACGACAACTGGAAGTTCGTGTTCATGGAGCAGCGGGCCACCGGCACCTGTCAGATCTGGGCCGAGCCCTTCACCGTGCTGCGGCTGCCCAAGATCTTCAACCTGCTCACCGATCCCTACGAGCGGGCTGACATCACCTCCAACACCTACTGGGACTGGATGCTGGACCACGCCTTCGCCCTGGTGCCCGCCCAGCGATTCGTGGCGGAATTCCTGGCCACCTTCCAGCAATACCCGCCCCGCCAGAAGGCCGCCAGCTTCTCCCTCGAGGATGTGATGGCGAAGATGACCCAGGGGGCCAGCGGCGGCGGCTGAGCCGATCCTTCCCAACACCTTTCCGTTCCGTTTCGGGAGCCCTCGCTCCGCTGCCAAGTGCGGCGGAGCGACCTAGAAACGATTGAACGGCAGTCACCCAGGCACCGCACGCCCCCGGGTTCTGGAACTCCTCCTGGAAGCTCCCCTCCGGCTTTCTGGTTCCGAAAGACACCCCGTTCAACTGCCGTGCTTCTCGCCCTCTCTCCCATGCCCCCACCGCTCCTTCGCGGCGTCATTGCCTGCGCCGCCGCTCTGCTGGGATCGTGCCTGGTGCCCGCTGCTGTCCACAGCCAGGGCCAGCCGGCCCCGTCCAAGGCCACGGCCAGCAAGGTGCTTTACACCCTCGCCACCCAATGCAGCCTGGCCGGTGGTCCTGCCCAGCCGTGCACCGTTGAAGCGATCGATGAAGCAGGCACCACCATCTACCGCCATCGGATCGGAGCGCAGACCATTGCGGTGAGGATCACCGATTCCCCGGTGACGATGGCGATCCAGAGCGGCACCAGCACCACCTGGGTCCCGCTGCGCAGCGCCGGTGCCCTGTTTTCCAGCAACAGCATCTGCTTCAACGGCCGCGAGCTCTGCGTGGTGAACCCCAACTACCTCAATAGCGTGCGGGAAGACCGCCAGGACCTGCGCCTGCAAGGCCGGGATCTGGTGAAGGTGCACTTTGGCCCCGACGGCCGTGTGAATGCCACCTGCTACGACGCGGGTTGCGAGGCCGACCTGCGATGAGCGCCCCCCCGATCAGCACGACGTCCTGGCGTCGTCGAACCAGCCTGGTGCTGGCCCTGGTGCTCACCCTGCCCTCGATGACCTCGCCTCTGGCGGCCTTGGCAGTGTCTCAAGACGCTTCCTCGGACCTCCTGATCGCCCGCGGTGGAGGTGGCGGCGGTGGCGGTGCCCGTGGTGGTGCCCGTGGTGGTGGCGGCGCTCGTGGGGGCGGTGGCGGTGCCCGTGGAAGCGGTGGCGGTGCCCGTGGGGGTGGCGACTTCGGTGGCGGTCGCAGCGGCTTTCAAAACACCGGAGGGGCCGCCGGCCTCAACCGCGGCACCAGCCGTCCCACCGGGGGATGGAGCCAGTCGGTGCGCGGCACTGCGCCAAGTCCTGGCTTAAGTCGACCAGCCTCAAGGCCATCCGGCGGCATCAACGGCGCGGACCGCACCCCCAGCACCCTCGGCGCGGGCAACCGCACCCCCGCCGGGTTCGGTGGCGGCACTCGCACGCCGGGCAGCCTGAACGGTACCGACCGCACGCCGGGCGGCCTGGGCGGTATCGACCGCACGCCAGGAAGCATCGACCGCTCCAACCTGGGCAACCGCACCGGTCCGAGCAGCGGCGATCGCTCCCTCGGCGGTGATGGCACCTTCAACCGCAACGGCAACCTCGACAGGGGCAACCTGGACCGCGGCAACCTGAATCGCAACGTCAACGGTCAGCGGGTGTTCAACGGCAACGTGAACAGCAACTGGAGCCGGAACTGGAACGTCAACAACGTGAACCTCTCGCCCGGTTGGGCCCGGCCCGGCTGGGGCTACGCCAGGCCCTGGGGCACCGGTTGGTATGGCGGTTGGGCTACCCCAGGCTGGGGCTGGTGGGGCGCTAACGCAGCCCTCTGGGGCATCTCCACCCTGGCCTCGGCCGCGGTGATCAATGCGGCGGTGGATGCGGCGGTGTCCAGCAACACCACCTACATCGTGGTTCCCCAGACCACTTACCAACTGCTGTTCGGCACGGTGCAACCGGTTGGCAGCCAGGGGGTGTCCTTCCTGGTGCAAGCCGATGACGGCAGCACCTACAACCTCACGGCCGACTGCAACGCCGGCACGATCGATGGGGTTGCCCCCAACAGCGCTGCCCAGGCGGAGCTGCTCAATGCGGCCTGTCAGGTCGCCTACGGCACAGCCTCCTGAAGCTCGGTGCCGTCGCCTGGGGGAGCATGGCCAAAGGGACCGACCATGGCCAGGCTGGGGGAACAATCCATTCATGGGTGGAGCATCCATCCAAGCGGAGATCGCGATGAGCTGGAGCGAACTCGAACGTCTTGTGGAAGACGCCGAAACCGATGCGGTGATGCGAAGGGCCCTGCGCCATTGCCGCTCCCGCCGCGAGCTCCTGCTGGCGGCAGGGCGGCTGGGCTATGTCATCACCAAGGCCGACCTGCAGCAGGCCTGGATCCTCCAGCGCCCCGCCCCCGCTTCCCTGCGGGAGGCCAGCTGAGGTGGCACCAGCTGATCGCTCCGCCTTGGTGGTGAAACTGCAGATCCTCGGGGCCCTGGCTCTGCCCTTAGTGCTGATCGGGATTTGGCTGGGCTCGAGAGGATTCTTCCAGGCCCTACCCGCCGCTTAAGTCGGCGCTGGGGGCTGGGGCGCAGGAGGCGGCGGCGGCTGCCCTCACCCCTCTGGCAGGGCCTCGCCGGCGCGCTGCACGAGACGGCCGAGGTTCATGCCGGCCCGATAGGCGGCGTCATGGAGCTCGGCCCTCTGGGTGGCGTCGAGACCATCCCAGAAGGCGTGGAAGAGATCAAGGGATGCCTTGCCCGCCCCCACGAGTCCCGCCAGGGTCATCGGCAGGCTCAACCAGGGGAAGACCAGCAGCACCAAGCCCAGCACCAGACCCACCGCCGCCCCCTGCTGCATCGCGCTCCAGACGCTGCGAACGACCAGGCTGGCCTGGTCACGTCGGCTGATTTCACCGCGGCGCACCATCGCTTCGCACCGCAGGGCCGTCAGCAGGGCCTGGTAAACGCCATAGACCACCATGGCGCCGAGGGTGGACTCGCCCACGAACTTGCCGCCACCCTGGCCCGTGAGGCCGAGATCAAGGGAGGCCACTCCAGCCAGGGGAGCCACCTCCACGCCAGCCCGGGGAATCCGGAAAGGGTCGCGTTCGCGGGTCATGGAGCGGCGTCAGCCAGACGCATTGATCTTCGCGTGGAAGCATGCCGGCGCCAAGCGCAGCGGGTGGTGGGGATCCCCCCACCCCTTTGAAGTCGCCGTGAACAGCTCAGCGGATCACCAGCACGGGCATCCCGGCCTGCACCAGCACCCCCTGGGTCTGACTGCCGAGGAGCATGCGCTGGAAGCCCCGGCGCCCATGGGAGGCCATCACGATCAGGTCGCAGCCGAGCCGGTCGGCAGCGGCCACGATCGCCCGATGGGGCCGTTCGCCGCTGATCCGCTCCGCCGTGGCCCCCACCCCCGCCGCCGCGGCGATCGCCATGGCCTCGTTCACCACCCGCTCGCTCTCCTGGCGGGCGGCACTGGCCAGGGTGGCCAGGGTGGCCGCATCGAGCCGTTCCCCCATGCCAGGCACCGGCATGCGGGGCTGCTGTTCCACCGTGAGCACGGTGATCCGGGCCCCGAGGGCCGCCGCCAGACCCACCGCTTCCCGCACCGCCCGCAGGGAGCGCTCGGATCCATCAGTGGGAACCAGCAGATGGCTGTAGGGCATGGATCACCACTGCGCTGCCCCCCTGTCTAGACCCGCTTCCGGGGTACGGCACCCCAGCCGCTGCAGCTGAAGCCGTGGGGCGCCCCGCGGGCTAGTGCCCGGACACGGGCACGGCGGCCCCCCGCCAGAATCGCGCCATGACAGCTCTCCCTCTCCAGCACGCCGCAGACCTGGCCATTCCCGCCGCCTGGGCGGACCAGTGGTACCCCGTGGCTTTCCTGAGGGACCTGGATCGCTCTCGGCCCACGGCCTTCACCCTGCTAGGGAAAGACCTGGTGCTCTGGTGGGACCGTGCCGCCAACAGCTGGCAGGCGTTCGAGGATGTCTGCCCCCACCGGCTGGTGCCCCTTTCCGAGGGGCGCATCAACGCCGCTGGGCATCTCGAGTGCCCCTACCACGGCTGGAGTTTCGATGGCAGCGGCCATTGCACCAGCCTGCCCCAGGCGCTGGAGGGCGCCACCCCCAGCCCCCGCCGCTCCAGCTGCGGCAGCCATGCCACTGCCGAGGGGCAGGGGTTGCTGTTTGTGTTCGCGGGAGATCCGGAGCTGGCCGGAGCGGTTCCCTTGCCCCTGGTGCCGGCCCTGGAGGAGAAGGAGGGGACTTGGCTGGTGCAGGACACCTTCCGGGATCTGCCGATGGATGCCCTCACCCTGCTGGAGAACGTGATCGATGTGAGCCACGTACCCTTCACCCACCACCGCACGGTGGGGCGCCGGGAGAACGCGGCGCCGGTGCAGGCCCGCCGCACCAGCTTCGGGCCGGAAGGCTTCACCATGGAATGGCCGGAGGGTCCGCGGCGAGGCAAGCTGGGGTCTCAATACACAACCTTCCGAGCACCCGGGCTGCTCTGGCACGACCTCACCGCCAAGGGTTTCGCCCGCATCCTCACGGTGGTCTACGCGGTGCCGATCCGGCGGGGTGAATGCCGGCTGATCGCCCGCTTTCCCTTCCGGTTTGAATCCAGGCTTCCGGCCCTGCTGCTGCGGCTGCGGCCCCTCTGGCTGCAGCATCTCGGCAACCATCGGGTGCTGGAGGACGACCAGGTCTTTCTGCACTGGCAGGAGCGGGTGCTGGAGCAGCGGGGCGGCAGCGCCGCCTCGCCGCGGGCTTTCTTCCTGGCCACCGCCGCCGATGGCTATGTGAGCGCTCTCCACGACTGGGTGAACCGGCATGGTGGCGAACCCTTCCCGGGCCAGCCCCTGCCACCGCGGCTCGACCGCCGGGCCCTGATGGACCGGCTCAAGAGTCATACCGACCACTGCCGGGCCTGCTCCGGAGCCCTCACCGCGATCGGGCGCTGGCGGCCCTTGGTGGCTGCCCTTCCCTGGGGCGGGCTGCTGCTGATCGCCCTGGTGCCCTCGCCGGCGGGGGTGGCGGCAGGGGTGACGCTGGCCGCCCTCGCCCTGCTCCTGGGTCAACGGCTGAATGGCTGGGATCGGGACCTGCGGGAAGGCGAAGGCCATCCCCCCCGCAACCGCGACTGAGCACGGCGGGGCCCTGGCTGATCACTTCGTTCCCTTCCAGCCCGCCAGATGGGAAGCGGCTTGGGAGCGCACCAGGGTGCGGGCCGCCGGCAGGGCCGGATCCAGGCGGGAGGAGCTGAAGGGAGGCAGGGAACGGCTGCGCAACCAGGCCCCCCAGCGGAATTCATGGAAGGGAATCAGGGGAGCGGGCTCAATCAGGCCCTCCTTCTTCAGCTTCCAGACCAGGCTGCGGTAGGGATCATCCTGAAGACCCACCAGGCGGGATGGCAGGGCCTGAGGTTCGAGGGGACCCTGGCCCCGCCCGTCATAGAGGTACAACCAGCCGCGCTGTCGCAGGGCCTCCAGCACCACGTCGCGGTGCTCACTGGCCACCTCAAGCACCACATAACCGAAGGCGACAGCTTGAGGATCCATTTCCACCAGAGCCCGTAACCGGTGGTGCCGGTCGACCATCCAGAGCTCGCCGGCGGCATTGCGCACCAGGGGCACGGGCTTGCCGCCCAGATATTGCCGTCGCTCCCGGCTGGATTCCTGGGAGAAATCGACCTGGCGGCTCCGCACCTCCGCCAGACCGACGCACATCTGGGTGGGCTGCAGGGCGGCGACGCCCACCTCGAGCAGGCTGTCCTGGTCGTGGGGTGGGGGAAGGGACTGGTAGGGGGGAAGGCGCAGACTCATGGTTCGCCCAACGTTGCGGCCATCCTTACCCTTGACGAGGTGCATCGGGGCCAATGTTGCAGCCGAAGGGCTCCAGGGCTGAGGGGATACTCCGGCCGAGGGGCGCGGAATAGGGTCGTAATCAGGCGCTGCAGACCATGACGATCCCATCCGCTCCTTTCTCGATCGAGGGCGGCGTTGCGCCGCTGGAGGGGCCCCATGGTCCGATTGGGGTGCTGGTCTGCGGCCACGGCAGCCGCAACCGACTGGCGGTGGAAGAATTCGCCTCCCTGGCCCGCCAGCTGCAGCACAACATGGGCCGTGTGCCCGTGGAATACGGCTATCTGGAGTTTGCCCGGCCGATCCTGCGCGATGGCCTCGATGCGCTGCGCCAGCGTGGGGTGAGCCATGTGCTGGCCATACCGGCGATGCTATTCGCCGCGGGGCATGCCAAGAACGACATCCCCTCCGTGCTGAACACCTACGCCGCGGAAACGGGTCTGCGCATCGACTACGGCCGCGAGCTCGGGGTCGACCGGCGCATGATCCAGGCCGCAGGGGCCCGCATTCGCGCCTGCCTGGATCAGGCGGAGGAACAGGACCGGGCGGCCGGCCGGGAGCCCGTGCCCGTCGAGCGGACCCTGCTGGTGGTGGTGGGCCGGGGGTCCTCCGATCCGGACGCCAACAGCAATGTGGCCAAGGTGACGCGGTTGCTGGTGGAGGGCTTCGGCTTCGCCTGGGGCGAAACCGTCTACTCCGGTGTCACCTTCCCCCTGGTCGAACCAGGCCTGCGCCACGTGGTGAAACTGGGCTATCGCCGCATCGTGGTGTTTCCCTATTTCCTCTTCTCCGGTGTGCTGGTCAGCCGGATCGTGCAGCACAGCCAGCGGGTGGCCGACGACCATCCCGAGCTGCAGATCCTGCAGGCCTCCTATCTGGGGGACCATCCTGAGGTGCTGGCCACCTTCCGGGAGCGGGTGGAGGACGTGCTGCGGGGTGATACGGACATGAACTGCTCGCTGTGCAAGTACCGCGCCCAGGTGCTGGGGTTTGAAACCGAGGTGGGAGCTCCCCAGCACAGCCACCACCACCACGTGGAGGGCTTGGTGGAGAGCTGCACCCTCTGCGAGAGGGAATGCACCGGAGCTTGCCAGGAGGATGGTGTGCCCCTGCCTGCGGGGGAGGACTCCGGGGCCCATGAGCACGAATCGGGCCACGGCCATCACCACCACGGTCCGGATCACCACCACCACACCCCCTACCCCCACGCCGACCATCCCCTGGGCCCCCGCACCCTGCGCCAACCGCCGACCTCGGGCTGAGCGCTCCAGAACCAGTCCCCAATCCGAGAGGGTCCTGAGGGTTTCGCCATATTCAGCTGTCTCGTCCAAGGGCGAATCCCATCGGACCTGCCCAGATCAGCCCTGCTGATCAATGGAGGATTTCCCCATTCGGAGCCCGTTTTCCCCCGTTTTCAGGGGGTTTTTCCCCAGACTCGCTCGTCAGGATCCGCGCTCGGCTGGGTGCTGTGGAAAACAACGGTTTGCTCGATCCGCCCTTGACAACACACGCCCGCCTCCCCAATCCAGCAAGCTCCCTGCTCTGCCCCTGCCGGACGGCAGCGGCCGCAGGCGATCTCATCGGGATCCGTGGTGATTTCAGGCTGCACCTCCCGCTTTGACGCCATGCCACTCCCTGTGGCGTACTGACAACGACCGAGGATCCACGCACCCCACGATGACGATTGAGAGCCACCTGCCCCGCCGCTCCATCCGTTCCGCCGGCGGGACCCTGCATCAGGAGGGCTCGAACATCAGCCTGGAGGCGGAGGTGCCGGAGGTGCTCTTTGAAGGGATGCGCAGCTTCATCCACAGCAACCCCGATTGGGACCAGTACAGCGTGATCACCTCGGCCCTGGCGGGCTTTCTGTTCCAGAACGGCTGCCAAAATGCGTTCGTGACCCAGCATTACCTCGATGGCCTGTTTCTGAGGCCATAAACCAGTTTCTGAGGCCAAAAAAAAGCGGAGGTGCCAACCTCCGCCTTGTGTTTTCTCCCTTGCCCGACCCTTGGAAGGTCGCTCAGTGATTGTGCGGATCTTCGGGCGATCAAACTGTGAGAACCGACACCGACCGTGCGATCCGGTGGGCGACTCCTGATCCAAGAGAGGCGCAGCCTGGAAGGCGCCCTGCCGCAGGATCTCCCTTCAGCTTTCGCCTCGCCGCATCCGCCCTACCGCCGCCTCGCAGGCCCGCCAGGTGAGTGCCATGGAGGTGAGCGTGGGACTCTGCCAACCGGCGCTGGGCCAGCTGGCCCCATCGGTGACCAGCACATTGCTGGCCTGCCAGCAACGGTTCCAGGGATCGAGCACCCCCTCCTCGGGCGTGCGTGACAGTCTCGCCCCGCCCAGTTCATGGATGTAGTAGCCCGGTGGCGCGGCGCCGGGGGATAGCGCCGCTCCCCGCCGGATCAAGGGCTCCAGCAGGGGAAGGAGGAAGAGGTCCTCCAGGGGGCGGATCGTGCCGCCGGCCGCCGCCACCACCGCCTCCATGCGGGCCTGCATGTGGCTCACCATGGCGCTTTCGTTAGCCCCCCAGCGGCAGGTGATGTGGGGGATGGGCAGTCCCCAGCAATCCAGCCTGCCGCGATCGAGACACACCCGGTTGTCGGGGTTGCTGAGCACCTCGCCATGGCCGATCAGGAAACCCACGGCCTCACCGGGGCGACGCTGCAGGGGCGTGGGGGGATCGAAGCGGGAGATGGCCGTCCAGATACCGTAACCCCGGCGGAAGCCCAGCCCCTCCTGGGGGGTGAGGTTCACGGTATTGGGGATGAAGCAGCTGCCAGCCCCGGAGAGTTCGGTGGGGCCCGAGGGTGGAGCCACATCGGGCAGGGAGAAGAAGCGGCCGCTGGAGATGTGGTCCATCAGGTGCCGGCCGAGGCTTCCGGAGGGATCAGCGAAGCTGTCCTCGCCCTGCTCCTGGCTGGAATGGAGCAGGATCCGAACCGTTTCGATCGTGGAGGCGCAGAGCACCACCAGGGGGGCGCGCACCAGGTCCCGCCGGCCACTCACCCCATCAACGACCACCACCCCTTCCGCCCGGCGCTGGCCCGGCGCCAGCACCAGATGGCTCACCACCGCCTGGCTGCGCAACTGAACGCGGCCGGTGGCCATAGCCCGCGCCAGGGTGTTTCCCTGCGAACTGGAGGGGGGCCAGGGTGCCGCATCGGTGGGGCGGTGCAGAGCGAAACCGCGGGAATGGATCAGGGGGAGCCCCAGCTCGCGGCCGATCGAGCGGCGCAGGTGTTCTTCAGCCGGCGTGAACGGCAGGGGGTCGCAGTAGTGACCATCGGGCAATTGGGGCAAACCATCGGCTTGGCCGTGGACCCCGAGCAGTCGTTCCAGGCGGGTGTAGTAAGGGTCGAGGTCGGCCGTGCCGATCGGCCAGGCCGGCCCATGGCCATCCCGGGCGCCGGCCTGGAACTCCGCCTCGGAGAGGCGCAGGGTGATGCCTCCCCAGGTGAGGCTGCGGCCGCCCACTTGGCGCCCTCGGGTCCAGAGAAAGGGCGCATCGGCCGGGGTGCTCCAGGGATTGCTGCGCTCATCCACGAACAGGTCGGGATTGTGCTTCCAGAACCCCGGATGCTGGGCCTGGCGCCGCTGGCGGCCGCTGCTGAGGTTCGCCAGGCGCTGCAGGGTGTTGCGGGGTTCGCTGCCCAAGGCCCGTGCCGCGGTGAGCTCCGGGCCCGCCTCCAGCACAAGCACCTTCAGACCAGCCTCCGCCAGCACCATGGCCGCCACCCCGCCGGTGGCCCCGGAGCCAACCACCACGGCATCGGGGCCGGAGCCTCCCATCTCCGAGCTGTTCGCTCGCCAATCAGACTCCTGTCCGCCGGCCTCCATGGCTCAGCGACCCCGCCGGACGTAGCCGAGCAGCTGGCCCGGCCAGTGCAGCGGCCCATCGTGGCTCCGCAGCTGCAGACTGAGCATCGAGGCGGCCAGGGGCCAGCCACCGCGACGCACGGCTCCGATCAGATGGAGCGGCACGGAAACGGCCAGCAGGAGCCAGGCCGTGAGATGGAGGGCATAGGGCAGAGGGGTGGTGGCATGGTTCACCAGGAATTCGCTTTCCATCTGCAGGCCACTGCCCACCGCCAGAAGCAGAGCCAGCAGGGGCAGGCTGTTGGCAAAGCGCCGCAGCCGACCGGCCCCGAGGGTGAGGGCGTAGGGCACGAACAGCAGCAGCACCAGGGCCAGCAGCAGACCAACGCGACCATGCCATTCGATCCACTCGCCATCGAGCGTGAAGGGAAGGCCCCCCCAGCGACCATCGAAGCTTCCCAGCAGGAGCAGGCCGGTGATCCAGCCGATGGCCACCAGCACAGCCGAGGCCCCATGCAACACCCGGAGCAGGGATGGTTGGTAGGGAGCGGCCATCGGCAAGCGCTGCAAGCTGGGGTTCATCACCGGCATCCTCGTCACTCTCGCCGCCATCGATCGCGTTCCACCAGGGGCGGGTGCTGCGGAGCCACAACGTCCAGGAAACCGGGGAAGCGAGCAAGTCGCTGGCGCGACGCCAATTCCAAAAAAAACCGGCCTTGTCGGCCGGATCTTGAAAGCGATGGATCAGCAAAAAGCTGAATCGGAAGCAAGGAATGGATTCCCAAAAGTGGTGGCGGGGGCGAGATTTGAACTCGCGACCTTCGGGTTATGAGCCCGACGAGCTACCAGGCTGCTCTACCCCGCGACAGGGAGGGAACCAATAGAGGAGTGGTGGATCACTCCTTAAAGGTGTCGGTTGAAACCAACGGATGCATCCTACCAGCCCGCCCTCCCCCCCCAATGGCGGCAGCGTTCAGTCGAAACGGAGCTCGCCGCGCACCTCCAGCTGGAGCTGCGGGCCGAGCTGGAGGAAGCTCTGTCCCAGCTCCTCCAGGGTGGCGGGCGTCAACCACCCCAGTTGCTCAAGCACGTGCAGGGCCACGGCGTGCTTGGCCCGGGACGCGCCATCTTCCACCTTGATCCCCACTCCCATCCCCTCGCCAACGCGGCTGAGACACTGAATGCCCTCGGCTCCTCCCTTGCTCACCACCTGGCCATGGGCCAGACGCATCAGGGCCGTATCGAAGCGGCCCTCCCCGGCCACCAGTTCTGGATGGGCGAGCATCGACCGGCTCAGCCGTTCGAGATCCGGATGTTCGCCGGCCCCGAGGTGGGCGAAGAGCAAGGCCATCTGGGCGAGTTGCAGCTGCAGGGTGGGGGCTCCGCAGTCGTCGCGGGCCACCACGATCTCCGCCGCCGGAATGCCGAGGAGTTCGGCCACCCGCTTCACCACCTCCACCTGCAGGGGATGATCGGTCTGGAGGTAACTCTCCAGGGGCCAGTGCATCTGGCGGCAAGTCGCCAGGAAGGCGGCATGCTTGCCCGAGCAGTTGTGCTCCAGGGCACTGGTGGCACCGGGGGGAACCGGACACTGCAGCCGACCCACATCCAGATCGGCCCCCCAGAGCAGACGGAAGGCCTCGCGGGCATGGGCGGCGGTGCCGGCATGGGAAGCGCAGGCGATCGCCAGCCCCCGCTCCCCGCAAGCGGTGCGATCGGCGGCGCCACTGGCCACGAAGGTGGTGGCCTGGAAGGGCTTGAGGGCCGAGCGGATGAAGCTGAGCTGTTGGGGATCCCCAGCCCGCATCAGCACCCGGCCCCGTTGATCGCAGACCACCGCATGGACCCGATGATGGGATTCGGGGATGCCGTTGCGGAGCAGCCGCACCTCCAGGGAAGGCACACCAGGCCGGGGGGATCCCGAAAAGCCGGAGGACAGGGTCATGGCGGTGGGGATGGGACCCCAGCGTTGGGAAGCTCAGAGAGCCTGGCAGAGTCCTGCTCCTGCCAGGAGAAGGCCTGCGGCCAAGGCGGCACCGAAGCGCAGGCGTCGCATCACCGGATCAACCTGGAAGCGGGCCACCAGCAGATCCTGCTGGCGCCAGGCGATTGGTTTCTCCCACACCTGACCGTCGTACCAGCCTGATTCCTCGTATTCCACGGTTTCAGCTACGAGGCGCTTTCTCACGTAGGCCCAGCCCAGCCACTGGCGAGAGAGCAGTAGAAGCGGCAGCAATCCGGCGGCGGTGGCGGCCGCCATGGCGAGCCGCAGCGGCTCGTGGCGGAGCGTGAAGCTGCCGCCGGCCACCAGCAGAGCCACAGGCAGCACCAACAACCAACTCAGTGAAAGGGAGCGGATCAGGGGCAAGGAACCGCCAGCGGGCCAGGCGAAGAACCAGGAGCGCAGCATCTGGCCGTATTCCTCCAGGGGCCGTTGCTCGGGGGGAACGGGACAGGGGGTGTCCTGAACGGGAAGGCGGAAACCGGGGTCGGCCATGGGCGGAGATCAGCCTCCCGGCGCCTGGGGCTGGGGAGCCAATGGACTGACATAGCGCTCCTGGTCGCCATGGCCCCAGAAGGATTCGAGGTCGTAGTAAGCGCGCTCCTGAGGTGTGAGCACATGAACGATCAGTTCGCCGTAATCGAGCACCACCCAACGCCCCTCGGTCAGGCCCTCCCGGCGCAGCGGCAGCCGGCCGGCCTCCTGCTCAAGGGTGTCCTCCACAGAGCGGGCGATGGCCCGCACCTGCACGTCGGTGAGGCCGTTGCAGATCACGAACCAGTCGGCCAAGGAGGAGATCTCTTCCACCCGGATCAGGCGGATGTCCACGGCCTTGCGGTCATCACAGGCTTCAGCGGCGAGACGGGCCAGGGTTTGGCTGTCGCTGTCACTGGCCCGGAGGGCTGGGGTGATGGCCGGCGCCCTGGCCGGCGAGGGGGCAGGTTCAGCCATAGACGTTCTCACTGGTGACGGACTGGCGTGATCCCTGCTGCTCGGCCATCTCGGCGCGGGCCTTGCCGGCACTCTTGCGCAGGGCCTCGAGGCGATCTTCGTAGAAGGAGCGGCGCTTCTTCTTGCGGGTCTGCTCCACAAGTTCCTTGAGGGCCCCACCGAGGCTCTTGTAGGCGTTTGGCAGGCTGTAGCCGAAACGACAGGCCAGGTCGATGGCCCGCTCATCGGCCATCACCGCATCCTGAAGACGTTTCTCGGAGTTGTTCTTCAGATAAAGCCGATATCCGGCGAAGCCGGAAAGGCCTAAGGCCATGAACAGGAGCATGGCGTCCTGCACCCACAGTTCACCGATCGCCCCTCCGAGGCCGATCGCCAGGGCCGCCATCTCCCAGCCGTCCCGTGGAACGGCGTCGTTCTGGATCCGCCCCACCTCATGCCAGAACAGCAGGTTGCGGTGGTCGAGGGCCAGGGCATCCCACTTCTCCAGGTCGACCTGGATCTCCACCTCATCCCGACCGATCTCCTCGATCGTGATCAGGGGGGGATCCACGGAGGCGGAGGCTTCCACGAACACCCAGCTCTGCATCTCCGGGGGCAACAGCCCCTTCAGGCGCTGGAGTTCGCTCATCGGCGGCAAAGGCTGCAATCGTCTCAGATTAGCGATCGTTGCGGGAAGGCATGGATCCGGCGCTGGTGGGATGCCCGACCCGGGGGGCGCCCATGAGAGGCTGGGCACGTTTGGCCAGATCACACCCATGCCCCGCCGCACGGATCTCAGGCGCATCCTGCTGCTGGGTTCGGGGCCGATCGTGATCGGCCAGGCCTGCGAATTCGACTATTCCGGCACCCAGGCCTGCAAGGCGCTGCGGGCCGAGGGTTACGAGGTGGTGCTGGTGAACAGCAATCCGGCCTCGATCATGACGGATCCGGATCTGGCCGACCGTACCTACATCGAGCCCCTCACCCCCGAGGTGGTGGCGCGGGTGATCGAGATCGAGCGGCCCGATGCCCTGCTGCCCACCATGGGAGGGCAGACGGCCCTCAACCTGGCGGTGGCCCTGGCCGAGAACGGCACTCTGGAGCGCTTCGGGGTGGAACTGATCGGGGCCAACCTCGAAGCGATCCGCAAGGCGGAGGATCGCCTGCTCTTTAAGGAGGCCATGGCCCGCATCGGCGTGGCGGTGTGCCCCTCCGGCATTGCCAACAACCTCGAGGAAGCCGAGCAGGTGGGCGAGGTCATCGGCACCTACCCCCGCATCATTCGGCCCGCTTTCACCCTGGGGGGCAGCGGCGGTGGCATCGCCTACAACCCTGAGGAATTCCGGGCGATCTGCAAGAGCGGCCTGGAGGCCAGTCCGGTCAGCCAGATCCTGGTGGAACAGTCGCTGTTGGGCTGGAAGGAGTTTGAGCTGGAGGTGATGCGCGACACCGCCGACAACGTGGTGATCGTGTGCAGCATTGAAAACCTCGATCCGATGGGGGTGCACACGGGCGATTCGATCACCGTGGCTCCGGCCCAGACCCTCACCGACCGCGAATACCAGCGGCTGCGCGATCAATCGATCGCGATCATCCGCGAGATCGGGGTCGATACCGGCGGCTCCAACATTCAGTTCGCCATCAATCCCGCCAATGGGGACGTGGTGGTGATCGAGATGAACCCCCGCGTCTCCCGCTCCTCCGCCCTGGCCTCCAAGGCCACCGGGTTTCCGATTGCCAAGATCGCCGCCCGCCTGGCGGTGGGCTACAGCCTCGATGAAATCATCAACGACATCACCGGTGCCACGCCGGCCTGCTTCGAGCCCACGATCGACTACGTGGTGACCAAGATTCCGCGCTTCGCGTTCGAGAAGTTCCGCGGCAGCCCGCCCGTGCTCACCACCTCGATGAAATCGGTGGGCGAGGCGATGGCGATCGGGCGCTGCTTCGAGGAATCGTTCCAGAAAGCGCTGCGGTCGCTCGAAACCGGTCTGGCGGGCTGGGGCTGCGATCGGCCGGATCCCGATCCGGACCGGGCCGACCTCGAGCGCCAGGTGCGCACCCCCTCACCGGATCGGATCCTGGCGGTGCGCACCGCCATGGTGCGGGGTTACTCCGATGCCGAGCTCCACAAGCTCAGCGCCATCGACCCCTGGTTTCTGGCCAAGCTGCGGGGCCTGATCGAGGCCGAGGTGCGGCTGCTCAGCGGGCGCCGCCTTGAGGATCTCGGGGCAGGCGAGCTGCTGGAGCTCAAACAATTGGGATTCTCCGATCGTCAGATCGGCTGGGCCACCGGCCGGGGAGAATTGGAGGTGCGCTCGCGGCGCCAGGGGCTGGGCATCAACGCTGTGTTCAAGATGGTCGACACCTGCGCGGCCGAATTCGCCTCCAGCACGCCCTACCACTACTCCACCTACGAACGGCCGCTGGAGCGACTCGGGGCCGATGGCCAGCTGGAGGTTCAGCCCCCCGCCGATGAGGTGTTGCCCGAAACCCGCCGCAAGGTGATGATCCTCGGCGGTGGCCCCAACCGGATCGGCCAGGGCATCGAATTCGATTACTGCTGCTGCCACGCCTCCTTTGCCCTGCGGGATGAGGGCTTCGCCACGGTGATGGTGAACAGCAACCCGGAAACGGTCTCCACCGATTACGACACCAGCGACCGTCTTTACTTCGAGCCGCTCACGCTTGAGGACGTGCTCAACGTGATCGAAGTCGAGCGGCCTGAAGGGGTGATCGTGCAGTTCGGTGGCCAGACGCCACTCAAGTTGGCGATCCCCCTGCTGCGCTGGCTGGCCACCCCGGCCGGAGCGGCAACCGGCACCAAGTTGTGGGGCACCTCCCCTGAATCGATCGATCGGGCCGAGGACCGCGAGCAGTTCGAGGCGATCCTGCGGCGTTTGGACATCCGCCAGCCCCGCAATGGCCTAGCCCGCAGCGAGGCCGAGGCCCGCAGCGTGGCTGAGCGGATCGGCTACCCGGTGGTGGTGCGGCCCAGCTACGTGCTCGGCGGCCGCGCCATGGAGGTGGTGTACGACCAGGAGGAACTGAACCGCTACATGGTGGAGGCGGCGGCGGTGGAACCGGACCACCCCGTTTTGATCGATCAGTACCTGGAGAATGCCATCGAGGTGGATGTGGATGCCCTGGCCGATGGCAGCGGCGCCGTGCTGATCGGCGGGCTGATGGAGCACATCGAACCGGCCGGCATTCACTCCGGAGATTCGGCTTGTGCCCTGCCCTCGGTGTCATTGAGCCCGGAGGTACTGGCCACGATCAAGGGCTGGAGCAGGGATCTGGCCCTGGCCCTGGAAGTTCGGGGCCTGATCAACCTGCAGTTCGCCATCCAGCGCGATGGCGAGGGGGTGGAGCGGGTGTTCATCATCGAGGCCAATCCCCGCGCTTCACGCACGGTGCCCTTTGTGGCGAAGGCCACCGGCGTGCCGTTGGCCAAGATCGCCAGCCAGCTGATGGCAGGCCGCACCCTGGCCGAGCTGGGCCTCACGAGCGAACCGGTGCCGCCGCTCCAGACCGTGAAAGAGGCGGTGCTGCCCTTCAAGCGTTTCCCGGGGGCCGACACCCTGCTGGGTCCCGAGATGCGCTCGACCGGCGAGGTGATGGGCATCGCCTCCAGTTTCGGGCTGGCCTACGCCAAGGCCGAACTGGCCGCCGGCGAGGCCCTGCCCACCGGTGGCACGGTGTTCCTCTCCACCCACGACCGCGACAAGCCTGGCCTGGTGCCCGTCGCCCGGCGGCTGGTGGACGAGGGCTTCGCCCTCACCGCCTCGGCCGGCACCGCCCGGATCCTTTCGGAGGCGGGCCTGGCGGTGGAGCCGGTGCTGAAGGTGCACGAGGGAAGGCCCAACATCGAGGACGCCATCCGCTCCGGCCAGATCCAGTTGGTGATCAACACGCCGATCGGGCGCCAGGCTGCCCACGACGACCGCTACCTGCGCCGCGCCGCCCTCGACTACGCCGTGCCGACGGTGACCACCCTGGCCGGTGCCCGCGCCGCCGTGGAGGCGATCGCTGCCCTGCGCCGCCAACCGGAGCTGGAGGTGGTGGCACTCCAGGACATCCATCGTCCCTGGGGGAGTTGAGGGGCGTCCCTTGGATGTTGGCGCCGTAGGCGCCGTGATTTTTTCCACACTCTCCATGGCCAAGCCCAGCCGCACTCAATGACCAATCATCGAAGCCACACTTGATCTGATCCTCGCAACTCGATCTGAGCGGCAGCATCGAAGTTGCCCTAAGCAGCGAAGGACACGGCTTCGGCACCAGCGACAACTCTTATGACTAGTGTGGTCATAGCTGATGCGAAGGAGGATCTTGGAGACCTGGCCCATCCATGAGGCGAAAGCTCGTTTCTCCGAGCTGGTGAAGCGGGCCCAGCAGACCCCCCAGCAACTCACCTCCCACGGTCAACCTGTTGCCGTGGTGCTCTCGGCTGAGGCCTACCAGAGGCAGCAGCACACGGGTGAATCCCTGCTGGAGTTTCTGCAGCGCTCCCCCCTCGCTGATGCCGATGATCTGGTGCTCGAGCGCGACCGGAGCAGCACCCGGGACGTGGAGATTTAGGACGTGGCTGCGGGCTGGTTGGTGGACACGAATGTGATCTCGGAGCTGCGCCGCCGCTCTCCCGATGCGAACGTGCAGGCTTGGTTCGCCAAGCGGCCGGCAGCGGAGCTCTACCTCAGCGTGCTGACCCTGGGCGAGATCCGCAAAGGGGTGGAGGCGTTGGCTGATCCAGGCCGGCGCACCGTGTTGCGCCAGTGGCTGGAGCGGGAGCTGCCCGTGTTCTTCGCAGAGCGGGTGCTGCCGATTGATGCCGGCGTAGCCCACCAATGGGGGCAGCTGCTAGCGGAGGCGAGTCGCTCGTTTCCTGCCATCGACAGCTTGCTGGCCGCCACGGCCCTGCACCACAACCTGGTGCTGGTGACCCGCAACCTCAAGGACGTGGCGGGTCTGCCGGTGACGGTGCTGAATCCCTGGGAGGCGGAGCTGCCCGAGCGATGACGCCAATGACACCGATGGCCACATCTCCTGGCAGGATGCCGCCAAAGCGGGCAAGTCAGGGAAGGATGGGGCGATCAGCCGCGCGGCTTTTTTCGTGTGTTGTCAGCCCTCAAGGACTCTTTCATCCGCCCCCCCGCTTCGCGTAAGCCTGTTGGCTTCAGCCCCTGGCGCTGCACACTCCTAGGCTGCCCATCACCCATGGTTTGTCCGCAATGACTGCAACTCTTCATGCGCCGATCGCGCCAGGAACGGACATCACCGCCAACTTCAGGGCGGCCTACGAGAACCGTTACACCTGGGAGCCTGGCTTCGGCGGCTATCAGGGAACCTGCGTGTGGGAGCAGGGAGACCGCCGGGTGGAGGGCCGCTTCCGGGTCGGCGCCGACCTGAAGGCCAGTGTGGAGGGCATCGAGGATGAGGCGGTGCACAAGGCCGTGGCCTCCCAGCTCTGGGAGGTTGCGATCCACCGGGTGCGGCGGCCCTTTGAGCAGACCCACGCCGCCAACACCTTCACCGCCGGGGACACCGATGCGGTGGGAACCGAGGTGATCGTGGGCGGCAAGGGCCAGGGTGACCGCTACCGCATCAAGGACGACGTGGTGACGATGGTGCACCGCCACATTCACGGTTCGGTGGTGACGATCTTCACCACCGAGGTACTGGACACGGGCGCCGGCTACCTCAGCCACACCTACACCAGCCAGTACAGCGATCCGGCCAGCGGCTCACTCCGGGGTGGCCGCAGCAGCTTCACCGACACCTTCATCCCCCTGCCAGGAGGGGGGCCGTGGGTGCTGGCGGAGCGGGTGGTTGTGAGCGAGCCCGATGGCGCAGCTGCCGAGGAGGGCTCGATTGAGGGGCGCCAGATCTTCCGCTTCGAGGATCTGGCACCCCTCAGCTGAACGCCCATGAACCTCCAGCCAGGCTGATTCCTCCGCCGAATGGTGAGCGGAGGGATGGTTCCGTTGATCCGATTGCGGTGGCCCAGGGGCCACCGACTGCGGAGCTTCACTCGCCGTCTGGAAGGGCGGTGATCGACTGCAGACGGTCGTTCAGCTGCATCGCCATCGATTGACGGCCAACCGCCAGAACCTTCAGGGTGTCCTCATGCATGCGCAGCTGGGCGTCGGCCACCTGCATGCCCCGTACGAGTTCCTTGATCTCATCCGGCAGGGAATTGAGGTCGTAGCGCTTGCCCTCGAAGGTGAGCACGGGAGGTTGCTGGTCGGGGGTTTGCACGGTGGATCAGGAGAAGACTGGTCAACCTTAGGCAAGGCTGGAACCGCCAACCGTGCACCTCGGCGGCTCTGCGGCCGCCACGTCCGAGCTGATCGCCGACGGGAGGGGGCCTTGCCGAAACCCGTTGCTTCTGGCCCCGCTCGAACCCCGATCAGGTGTCAGCCCTCGATCCGGATCAGCTGGCGCTGGCAGAGGTCGCGGTAGCGGCCGCCGCGGGCCATGAGGCTGTCGTGGTTGCCCTCCTCCACGATGCGGCCAGACTCCAGCAGCAGGATCCGGTCCGCCTCCTGCACTGTAGAGAGCCGATGGGCGATCACCAGCACGGTGCGGCCGGCCATCGCCTGATCCAGGCCCCGCTGCACGGCCTCTTCTGCCTCGGCATCGAGGGCGCTGGTGGCCTCATCCAGCAGCAGCACGGCCGGATTGCCGAGCACCGCTCGGGCAATGGCCAGGCGCTGGAGCTGGCCGCCGGAGAGGTTGCTGCCCCCCTCCTCGAGCCGTGCGCCGTAGCCACCGGGCAGGGCTTCGATGAAGCCATCGGCATTGGCCAGGCGGGCCGCCTCCCGCACCTGATCGCTGCTGGCCGGTCGGCCGAAGGCGATCGCCTCGGCCACCGTGCCGGAGAACACCCGACTCTGCTGGGGCACAAGAGCCACGGCGCGGCGCAGCTCGCGAGCCTGCAGATCGGCGAGATCCTGGCCATCGAGCAACACCCGGCCCCGCTGGGCCGTGTTGAAGCGCAGCAGCAGGGAAAACAGGGTGCTCTTGCCGGCACCCGAGGGGCCCACCAGGGCCACCACCTGGCCGGGGGCGATGCGCAGGGAGAGGTTGTGGAGAACGGGTTTCTCGGGGTTGTAGGCGAAGCTCACTCCCTCCAGCACCAGCTCTCCCTGCACCTGGCCGAGGGGCCGGGCGCCGATCCGGTCCGGTGGTTCCACCGGTTCGGCCTCGATCGCCCGCAGGCGCCGCAGCGAAGCCTGGCCTTGCTGGAACTCGTTGTAGTTGGTGGTGAGGTGGGCGATCGGATCGATCAGCATCAGCAGGGCTGCCACGTAGCTGCTGAAGCCGGCGCTGCTGAGGCCACCGCTCTGGATGCGGGCAGCACCGATCAGCAGCACCGAGAGGATGCCGGCGGCCTCGATGAAGCCCACCACCGGGTGCTGCAGGGCCAGGAGCCGCAGGGTGCGGTAGCGGGCCCGGCGGTGCAGGTCCACCTCGGTGTCGAAGCGCTGCTGCAGCCAGGGTTCGGCGGCAAAGGCCCGCACCAGCGGCAGCCCTCCGATCGCCTCTCCGAGCAGGGAGGCCAACTCGCTCACCTGCTTCTGGCTGCGCTCGGCCGCCCCCATCACCCGGGCGCCGAACAGGCTCACCAGCACCGCCACCACCGGGGCCAGCAGCAGGGTGGCCAGGGCGAGGGGCCAGTCGAGCCAGAGCATGTAGCCCAGCACCGCCACCAGTTGCAGGGCGCTGGGGATGCTGTCCTGGAGGGTCTTGTAGATCACCTCCCCCACCCGGTCGGCGTCCTCGGTGAGGCGGTAGGTGAGGTCGCCGGCCGAGAGCTTCTCAAGGGCGCCGAACTCGAGACGCTGCAGGCGGGCAAAGAGCTGACGGCGCAGGTCTTGGCTCACCGCCAGGGCGGGTCCGGCAAGCAGCGTGTCCTGGCCGAACTGGGCGGCCTTCTGCACCATGAATACCGCCAGGGCCAGGCCGATGCTGCGCAGCACCGCCTGGAAATCACCGGCTCCGATCGCCGGAATCAACTTGCCGGCCAGGGAGGCCAGCAGGGGCCAGCAGGCCACGAACACAAGCATGCAGAACCCCCCGGCCAGCAGGCGGGACCGATGGGGCTTGAGCAGCGGCCACAGCCGGCGAAAGCCGGCCGGCGAAGGGGCAAGCATCGGCGCAGCCTAGTCCTGGGGTGCAGAGTGCTCCCAACAGCACAGCCCTGGGGAGCGGAGGCCGGTGGGCCAGTCCCCGGGGGTGGAGTTGCTGTGCCAACTTCATGCCAGCCAGCGATGAAGGCCGTGAAACTCGATCAATACCTCAAGTGGCATGGTCTGGCCGCCACCGGCGGTGAGGCCAAGCAGCGGATCCAGCGGGGTGATGTGAAGGTGAATGGGGCCATCGAAATCCGGCGGGGGCGCCACCTCGCCCCTGGGGATGCGGTGGAGATCGATGGCAGGGAAAGGATTGTGATGCCTCCTGCTGCGGAGGCCGCTGGGCTGGAGGCACCGGATCGCCTGCCCCCGTCTGGGGGCTGATCGGAAGCGCCCGAACGGAATGCGGCTGGGCCTGCGATGGCGACCGTGGCAGCTGCGGGGAGAGGCCTCCCGCCCGGTGCGGAGTTGGACCGGTTCCCAGCGCAGCGGCGAGGGGAGCGCAGGGTTGGTGGTGCGGACGAGGTTTTAACCTTTGGCGATTGTTGTTTGTGGGGAGCCGCCGGTGCGCAGGACCGTCATCGCCGGGAACTGGAAGATGCACATGACCTGCGCCGAGACGCGGGAGTTCGCTGCGGTCTTTCGTCCCCTTATCGCCGATCTGCCCAGCAATCGCCAGGTGGTGCTGGCGCCCCCCTTCACATCGATTCCCACCCTCTGCCGCCACCTGGAGGGGGCCGGCGTTGCGATTGCCGGTCAGAACGTGCATTGGGAGGAGAAAGGGGCCTACACCGGCATGATTTCGGCGCCGATGCTGATCGAGCACGGTGTGACCCACGCGATCGTGGGTCACAGCGAGCCTCGCAAGTACTACAGCGAAACCGACGAGCAGATCAACCTGCGCGCCCGGTCCGCCCAGGACCATGGCCTGATCCCGATCCTGTGCGTGGGCGAGAGCCTTGATCAGCGCGAGGCCCGCGAAACCGAACGGGTGATTCATCGCCAGATCGAACAGGGGCTCGAAGGCATCGACCCCCTGCGGCTGATCGTGGCCTATGAGCCGATCTGGGCGATCGGCACCGGTAAGTCCTGCGCTGCCGAGGAGGCCAACCGCATCTGCAGGCTGATCCGGGGCTGGGTCGGCAACCCCGATGTGGTGGTGCAGTACGGCGGCTCGGTGAACCCCGGCACGATCGATGAGCTGATGGCGCAGAACGACATCGACGGGGTGCTGGTGGGGGGTGCCTCCCTGGATCCGGTGAGCTTCGCCCGCATCGCCAACTACCAAGTGCCGGTGGCGGCCTGAGGGAGAGGCCGAAACCGATGGGCCTGCCGTCGCGCCGCCCCGCCTCCCTGGCCGCCTGGCTCAGCCCGAACGCTTTCCCTGCGGCACCTGATGCCCTTGCCTCCGGCGCGTCCGCCGGCCCCCCTTGGGTCGGCACACGCCCCCGGGTGATCGGGATCCTCAACCTAACCCCCGATTCCTTCAGCGACGGCGGCCGGCTCACCACGGTGGAGGATGCGCTGCGGGCCGCCGGGCGGATGCTGGCCCAGGGCGCCGATGGCCTCGATCTCGGCGGCCAGAGCACCCGGCCCGGCGCCAACGATGTGGGCCCCCAGGAGGAGGCCCGCCGGGTGCTGCCGGCCATGGCGGCGATTCGCGCCGCCCATCCCGAAGCCATTCTCTCGGTGGACACCTTCCGTGCCCCGGTGGCCGCTGCGGCCCTGGAGGCCGGCGCCGATTGGATCAATGACGTGGGCGGCGGCCGCCGCGACCCCGCCATCTTGAAGGTGGCGGCGGCGGCGGATTGCCCCTATGTGCTAATGCACAGCCGAGGCGACAGCACCAGCATGGATGAGCTGGCGGTCTACGGGGATGTGGTGCAGGAGGTGCGCCAGGAGCTGCTGGAGAGCAGCGAGCGGGCGATGGCGGCGGGCATCTGCCGCGAGCGGCTGATCTGGGATCCGGGGTTGGGCTTTGCCAAGACCACCGAGCAGAACCTTGAACTGCTGCGGCGCCTGAGCGAGCTGGCTGGCGATGGCTTTCCCGTGTTGGTGGGCCCTTCCCGCAAGCGCTTCATCGGGGCCGTACTGGAGGAGCCGCGCCCCCGGGCCAGGCTTTGGGGCACAGCGGCGATCTGCGGCCAGGCGATTGCGGCCGGGGCCGCCATCTTGAGGGTTCACGATGTGGGCCCGATCGTGCAGGTGGTGCGTATGGCGGCGGTGCTGCGGGGGTGAGCGGGCGTTGCTGTGCCGATCCTGCGCATAGCCCTGATCAAGCAAAGATCGAGAGCTACCTGGCTGGCAGCTTGTTCAGGAGTTGCTGCGTGGAGGAAGGTTATCCTGCACCAGCGCCACCGGCAAACCGGGCACCCTCTGGAAACCTGCATCGCCCGTGACCATCACGGCGGAGGGGCCGAGCTGCTGGCAGCAGGCGGCCTGCAGCGCATCGGGCGTGCGCAGGTTGTGATCAGCCCTCAGGAGCGTGGCCTGCTCCACCACCGCGGCCGTGAGCTCCACCCACTGCAGATCCGGTCGTGAGAAGAAGTCCTCGAACCGCTCCAGGGCCGAGGGGTCTGGTCTGCGCAGGGGGCCCACGCGGCATTCAAGCCAACTCAGGCGGCTGATGGCCAGTCGAATGCCTGACCCGGAGGCGTGCGCTTTAGCCGCCAGTTGCAGGAGCTGCTGCTTCACCGCCGCCGCCCACAACGCATCGCCTTCCACCAGGTAGATCAGGGCGCTGGCGACGAGAAAGGCGATCACCAATCGCGCTGCTCGTTGAGCTCTGCATCGATGGCGCCCCGACTTCTACCGGCCGCCGCTGGTGGCAGATCCAGCAACCACTCCAGGCAGGAAGGGCCGGTTGTGACCGGCTGGGCCGCCGAGCGCTGCAGATCCTGATAAGCGTCAGCACTCAGCACCACGGCGGCCGGACGGTTGCGCTTGAGCAGATACACCGGACCGGCGCGCAAGGCTTCCTCCACCGCCGCGATGCCGCGACGCTTGAGCTCGGCGGACCGGAGCACATTGAGAGGTTGCTCGCCCATGGCTCCGGTAACGGCTGCGACCCCAGTTTAGGGCCATGGCGACGTTTTGGTACTGAAAACAGTACTGAGCGCAATTCCCCAAGGGCTAACGGCCGCATGGGGGGATGCTGGATACCCTGGTTTGGAGGAAATGCGTTATCAGCTGCGCCATTTCTGGCTGAATACGCTGCCAATGCTCTATCAGCCGCAGGGGCATGTGGCCGAGGTAGAGATGGAGTGCCGTGAGGTGAGCGCGGTGGATGATCTGAAGGTGATGTATGCACCAGCGGGCATCAATGACGACGGCGAGCGCGTGCATGTTGATGACTTCCAGATCAAGTTCCATGTATCGCAGGGTGGTCATGTGAATGCTGAGGCGCTGATCAACCCGAGGTGGACAGGCACCAAGGAGCCGATGCTCAAGCGCTTCTGGCAGGCCTGGAACGAGCTCTGCCAGCCAACGGTGAACCCCCGGCTGATCCTGCGAACCAATTGGCCATGGGATAGCGCCTGTCCGCTCAGGGCCCACCTCCGCAGTGACGGACGCCTGAACAGGGCCTTCTTCACTGGTGGGGCCAACACAAGGGTGGGCAAGATCCGCCGGCACTGGCAGGAAATCTGTGGAGCCCCCTCGGCAGAAGCATTCGCAGGCTTTCTGCGGGCGTTGCGCTTCCAGACATCTGCCCTTCCCCTGGCCGACACGGAGGCTTGGTTGCAGGATCGCTGCGAAATGGCAGGCACCAGGGTGTTTCATGCCGATTGGAGCGCCTACGACGATCTCGGCATGCGGCTGATCGAAACGGGCCGCACCCGCCACACGCCCGAGAGCCTGAAGGAGCCGCTGCACCAGGCGGAGTTGTTAATGCCGGCGTGCCAGCCCAGGGGTTGCACGGTGCTGCTGCGTTCGTTTCGATCGCTGGATCCAGTGGCCGAGAATGAAGGCCAGGTGGTGATTGATCTCTGCTACTTGTTTGAGGAACGCGAGCCACGGGATGCCGAGGTCTGGACCACCACCATCCCCGAGTGGCTGCGGCAAGCCACAGCCACCATGGCCGGCCTGAGCAGGCCGCTGGAGGTGAAGATCCAGGCCCATTTCTCGATCGCCTGGTTCCTGGGAACGCTGCTGCCGCCCAAAACCGGTGTGGCCTTCACATTGCGCCAGCTCGACAGCCGCATGCGAGCGATGGTATGGGATGACTCCCATCCCAGGTGCCCGGAGGGAGGTTCCGGCTGGTCGTTCAGCGAGGAGAAATTGGGGCAGGGGGAGGAGCTGGCGGTGGCGCTTTCGGTAACCCACGAGGTGGTGGTGGATGTGCGCCACCACTTGGCCGCCCAACCCGGTGCGATCGGCACCCTGCTGCATGCCTCCCTGCAACCACCCGGTCAGCACACGATCGTGGATGGAGCCCACGGCCGCTGGTTGGTGGATGCGCTGATCAAGCAATTGGGCGCCTTGGTGAGCGAGCGGCGGCCGCCGAGGCTGCACCTTTTTCCGTCCGCCCCGGTGAATCTGATGGTGCTGCTGGGGCAGCAAGCTGCCGTGCTTGGCCCCACGACCGTATATGAATTCGAGTTTGGTTCATCGACGCGCAGCTATTCAGCAGCGATGCGGACTTGAGGGGGATAGACCTTTCCGATCAGCGACAGAGACTGGGAACAATGCTCAATTGAGCTGGAACGAAATTCAGGCAGGTAATTTGTACATCTTCCTTCTAGATTGCTAGCTCGCTACAGGGCTCCAGGATGGTAAACATATAATAGCACCTTTGAAGTGAAAAGATCCCGCCGATGGGTTGCCAGCAGGATCGTATATCTACCTTGACTAGAAGCCAAGAAAGCAAGGCGATGATTCCAATCAATAGGTTTCATCTGCGAGTGGTGACCATGTCACGTTCTTTCCGTCACACGCCGATCATCGGCAGGTTTCCAATCAATAGGTGTCAACAGCGAGTGGTGACGATAGGGGTGACCAGTCCTATACGATGCCACTGTCTATAGTTTCCAATCAATAGGTGTCACCAGCGAGTGGTGACTAAGAAACAGCATTTTCATTGGCTAAACAAGTTTCCTGTTTCCAATCAATAGGTTTCACCTGCGAGTGGTGACCTGACCGGCAACCTGCAGATTGAGACCAATGCTCTCGGGTTTCCAATCAATAGGTGTCACCAGCGAGTAGTGACCCGATGAGCCCCGTAAAAGACAGCGCTCAGACACCGGAAAAGTTTCCAATCAATAGGTGTCACCAGCGAGTGGTGACTCCACCGGGATCCCAGCGACATGGAGCTGCGTGTTCTGGTTTCCAATCAATAGGTGTCACCAGCGAGTGGTGACGTGCGCCATTACGGCACTACATCTGTTTCGGGGACAAACTGGTTTCCAATCAATAGGTGTCACCAGCGAGTAGTGACTTATTAGTCTAGCATGTTTGTCTGAATTAAACCCTCGGAGTTTCCAATCAATAAGTGCCACCAGCGAGCAGTGACTGCACTAATTTTTATTGTTTCAAGAACGAGGGATGGGTTTCCAATCAATAGGTGTCACCAGCGAGTAGTGACATTACGCTGCGGCGACGCCTTCTATGCGGCTGTCGCGAAAGTTTCCAATCAATAGGTGTCACCAGCGAGTGGTGACGAAAAAGCAGAGTTACTTGGTGACAGCGTTTTGGTCGGGGTTTCCAATCAATAGGTGTCACCAGCGAGTGGTGACCTTCACCGAGGAGTTGCTCATTAAGGCCGTTCTGGGTTTCCAATCAATAGGTGTCACCAGCGAGTGGTGACCGTCAACTTCGGGTCAATCAAGCAGGCCGGCGCTTCAGTTTCCAATCAATAGGTGTCACCAGCGAGTGGTGACGCAATCCAAGATTCCGTTCACCGAGCGGAACATCTATCGGGTTTCCAATCAATAGGTGTCACCAGCGAGTGGTGACCTAACCCCCGAGCTTGTGAAGGTGGTTCGCTCTATCGTGTTTCCAATCAATAGGTGTCACCAGCGAGTGGTGACGAATTGCTGGATTACTGGCCCGGCAACATCCCGTTCAAGTTTCCAATCAATAGGTGTCACCAGCGAGCGGTGACGATGCTAGCGGGTGTGGATGATTTCGTGAGTTGTGCCGGTTTCCAATCAATAGGTGTCACCAGCGAGTGGTGACGCACAGCTCCCGGGCGCGGCGGGATGCCACATCACGGGGGTTTCCAATCAATAGGTGTCACCAGCGAGTGGTGACGCTGGAGTTAGAACGTCTCGTAGGAAGACTCAGGTTGCAGGTTTCCAATCAATAGGTGTCACCAGCGAGTGGTGACCTCGTAAAAGAAGGTTTAGAAGGGCGGGTTATCCTAGAGGTTTCCAATCAATAGGTGTCACCAGCGAGTGGTGACGTCAGGTGGCGGCCACCACATGCAAGGGCGTGCGGGAAAGTTTCCAATCAATAGGTGTCACCAGCGAGTGGTGACGATTTAACATAAAAATCAGCGGGGTTCACTCCCTTGGTGAGTTTCCAATCAATAGGTGTCACCAGCGAGTGGTGACCCGGTGGCGTGAAAGAGGTGCTGATCACCAGCGGCCGGAGTTTCCAATCAATAGGTGTCACCAGCGAGTGGTGACGCTATTATTACAGGTGATATCAGTGGTTGACACTCTTCGTTTCCAATCAATAGGTGTCACCAGCGAGTGGTGACCAACTTGCATCGCAATGGCAATCGGCAGTAAGGACATCTAGTTTCCAATCAATAGGTGTCACCAGCGAGTGGTGACCAGGCACAGGAGATTGCCGTCGGGATCCTGCTGCAACTGGTTTCCAATCAATAGGTGTCACCAGCGAGTGGTGACGTTTCATTAAACAAGTGTCAGTCGATATTGCTGCATCGGTGGAGTTTCCAATCAATAGGTGTCACCAGCGAGTGGTGACTTTTCAACGATCTTTTCCAGTCTCGGCGGGAAGGGGAGAGTTTCCAATCAATAGGTGTCACCAGCGAGTGGTGTCTTTCGATTTGCTATAATGATAGTGGGCTTATTGAGTCTTATGTTTCCAATTAATAGGTGTCACCAGCGAGTGGTGACTTGGTCAATGGCTGCCGTCACTACGACCCGCACATGATCAAGTTTCCAATCAATAGGTGTCACCAGCGAGTGGTGACATGAGTTAAGTTTCATTACAACTCACCCGATAGTTAACTGTTTCCAATCAATAGGTGTCACCAGCGAGTGGTGACTCCAAACACACACCCTTGAGGTTCAAATGACTGTTCAGGTTTCCAATCAATAGGTGTCACCAGCGAGTGGTGACGTGGAAATCGACGACGCAAACAGCATCAATGGTGCGGGGTTTCCAATCAATAGGTGTCACCAGCGAGTGGTGACCCAGAAAGTGTGATGCCACTAACCGAAGAAGAGTTTAATAAGTTTCCAATCAATAGGTGTCACCAGCGAGTGGTGACCTGGAAACAGCAGCATGCGGGAGCAGATGTACAAGTACTACGGTTTCCAATCAATAGGTGTCACCAGCGAGTGGTGACTATTGGTGGATCCGCCAGGCGATTGACAAAGAGGAGCTGGTTTCCAATCAATAGGTGTCACCAGCGAGTGGTGACTTGTACCTATCTAAATGACCATTAAAACCAGTCAATCAACCAGTTTCCAATCAATAGGTGTCACCAGCGAGTGGTGACTTCCAGGCGTTTCGCTGTTTGGTGTTGCTCTGGGCCCAGTGTTTCCAATCAATAGGTGTCACCAGCGAGTGGTGACAAAGTCCTCGGGCTCTTGCGTGCCGATCAGCTCGGCCACCGCGTTTCCAATCAATAGGTGTCACCAGCGAGTGGTGACCTCCACCTAAAAAAAAAGCGCATAGACCTTGATTTCTATCTAGTTTCCAATCAATAGGTGTCACCAGCGAGTGGTGACGAGCCAGTTCCCAAAGCTGGCGATAATCGCGTGATGTTGGGGTTTCCAATCAATAGGTGTCACCAGCGAGTGGTGACCAGTTTTACGACTTGTGCAATACGACGGCGAAGCAATTCACCGTTTCCAATCAATAGGTGTCACCAGCGAGTGGTGACTTAAAACGGTATAAACACTCCACCTAAAAAAAAGCGCATAGGTTTCCAATCAATAGGTGTCACCAGCGAGTGGTGACACACATTTGATTTTGTACTAGCTGAGAGCGTTGACGAAGCGTTTCCAATCAATAGGTGTCACCAGCGAGTGGTGACCATTAACTAATAACCACTCACCCTGCAACCATGTTCAACCGTTTCCAATCAATAGGTGTCACCAGCGAGTGGTGACGGCGGCCCCCGAGAGGGCTTGCGCCGCAAGCGATCCGAGGGCCGTTTGCGCACCCCCGTACCTTGGCGGCGCATGGGCGGGCCGTCAAGCCTGTGGAAAACGCTGAGATCCGTTGCGCTGCAACGCAGCGCGCAGGATCACGCAAACACTGGGGATTCGGCGATCGGCAGGGGGGTGCGCGGCAAGGAGAAACGGCATGAGGCCAGTGGAGGCCTTGGTTCCTCTGTCCAGGCAGAGACGCGCACCCCCAGGCTCAAGAGGGAGCTGCAGTGGCAGGATTGTCAAATCTGACCAGATGTCGCGGTGCTGCCCGTTCGGCCCCGGCCGGCTCGCCGGGATGCGGCTTGCTCGCAGCAGGCAATCCGATGCTGATCCCATTCAGGGCCGCGCCTATGCCACAGCGAATCCCAGGGTGAAGCCGACCCGTTGCTCGTGGCCGGTCTTGGCGTGCATGGATATCGACTGAACCTTGCTGGCTCAGATCACCTTGTCTTGCCAGATCGTGGGCTCCACCGGCCGGCCCAGTTGCTCAGCGCCTTGGGCCCGTTGCGGCATGCCCCACAGACGAATGCTGTCGTCGGCGGTGGCGATATGGGCCAGGCCCTGCCGGAGCCGCTGCAATTGATGGCGTTGGAGGCGACATTCGAATACACTCCATTGCAGCCGTTCGCCATAGCCTTCCAGCAACTTGGCCAACTTGCGGCGTCGCTTGGTGTTCGGGCTGTCATAGGCCACCACCCACAGCTGCTCCGGATTCATCGACGCAGGGGTACGCAGAGTGTGCGATCGGGATCATCCACCGCGGCGGCGAAGTTCTTCACCAGCTGATCGAGAACCTCCCAGCGTGGTCCGCTTCCGGCATCGCCCAACTGGATCGATTCGGCCATGAAGGCGGACCAGGCTTGCAACCAAAAGCGCCGGCCGCTGTCGTTGAGATAGACCCCGCCGGCCTGGGGTAGGAAGTGTTCATCTGGTGAAAGCTGGCCGGCGCGAATCAACTGGCTGTGGAAGGGATCCACCAAGAAGGTGCGCAGCGGTTCGATCAGATCTGATACCAGCGCGGCATGGCGAGGGGAACCCACATGCAGCACGCCGTTGTAGGGATCAAGCCCACGAAGCTCCACGCGCAGCAGCAGCGCATTCCAGAGCACTCCATAACCAAACCCGCAGAGTGCATCAAATGGCGTGAGCGGCGGCCGGCGGCTGCGCATCGCAAACCCGAAACCATCGCCCGCCAACAGACCGCCGAGGCTGCGGAAATAAAGCGCCGCCGCCGATCCCTCCAGGCCCCGCAACTGATCGGGGCAGGGCACACAGCTGATCAGGGAATGGAGCTGGCCCAATCGTCGCAGGCAAGGTTCCACGGCGGAGCGGCCGGAGCGCCGCGTCAGCCGTTGCAGCACCACCCGCCCATTGGCGATCTTGCCAGCCACTAACGACCGGGCCAACGCCAGCCGCCTCTCTTGCGGAAGCTCCGCCTGACGCCGGGCCCGATGGCGATAGCCTCCCTCCAACGGCTGAAGGCGGCCCAGGCACTGTCCAGTGCTGCTGAGATAGGCAATCGGAATGCCCCTTCGCAGGCAGGCACGGATCAGTTGGGTGGTGAGCTGCATCTTTCCCATCACCAGAATCTGATCCAACAAGGGCAGACCTATGCGATCAAGCTCCTGCTCATCGCTTCTTACCACCAGCTGCTCGCCCTCGATCCCGGCCGTGCCGTGGGGGCGGAGCAGGTACAGGGTGCGCATACAGCCTTGGGGTGGTGAGCCGTTACAGGATTCCCGAGGGCGGTCAGGGGCGGGTGAGGGTTTTAGGGATAGCAAGAGGAAGCCGCTTCAGTGCCTGATGGCAAGACACCGGCCCGGCATGCAGAAAGACTCACATACAACTAAGGAAGCTATCGGTGAGATCTCTACCAATAGATTGCACCAGTAAGTGGTGACATTGGACTTGGACGGCACAGATGAGTTGGTTTGGTGGGATCTGTTTCCAATCAATAGATGACACCAGCGAGTGGTGACGTTATAGATTTCCTTCACTATGGAATAACTTGGCAAAGAATAGTTTCCAATCAATAGGAGTCACCAGCGAGTGGTGACCTCACCAGCGAGCGGGCCGATGCGGTGCGCGACGCCTACGAGTTTCCAATCAATAGGTGTCACCAGCGAGTGGTGACGGGCAGGGAGCAGGATCGGTATCGCTGTCTATCAGGGTTTCCAATCAATAGGTGTCACCAGCGAGTGGTGACGCAGCAGTAGTGGGATCACTGGCGCCGGCAGTGGTGGTTTCCAATCAATAGGTGTCACCAGCGAGTGGTGACAACCATCGGATCAATAATCATCGCAATACTCTTTGCACTATGTTTCCAATCAATAGGTGTCACCAGCGAGTGGTGACATTATTTTGGAAATGTCCTTGAATCGGAACAATTCACCTAGTTTCCAATCAATAGGTGTCACCAGCGAGTGGTGACGAGCTGCAGACCGTCAAACAGGTGAGCTTCTCGGTCGACGTTTCCAATCAATAGGTGTCACCAGCGAGTGGTGACCCAAGCCGCCCAGGGAATCCAGCATCTGGTTCTACAAGGTTTCCAATCAATAGGTGTCACCAGCGAGTGGTGACCACCGCAATGGAACAGCGGATCAAAGTTATTTACCAGGTGTTTCCAATCAATAGGTGTCACCAGCGAGTGGTGACCCTCTCGCCCAATTAACCCCCGCCCTTGGTGATTCCTGAGTTTCCAATCAATAGGTGTCACCAGCGAGTGGTGACTGACACTTCTGGAGGCCGCCAAGACTGACACCAATCAGCAAAGTTTCCAATCAATAGGTGTCACCAGCGAGTGGTGACCTCTTCAGCGAATACCGGCATTGGCCTCTATTACGAGTTTCCAATCAATAGGTGTCACCAGCGAGTGGTGACAATCATCCTTACGGATGTTGACCCTCAAAACGTAGCAGTTTCCAATCAATAGGTGTCACCAGCGAGTGGTGACCGCGGCCCCCGAGAGGGCCTGCGACGCAAGCGATCCGAAGGCCGTTTGCGCACCCCCCTACCTTGGCGGCGCATAGGCGGGCCGTCAAGCCTGTGGAAAACACTGAGATCCGTTGCGCTGCAATGCAGCGCGCAGGATCACGCAAACACTGGGGATTCGGCGATCGGCAGGGGGGGGCGCGGATTTGAGAAAACGCAACAGGCCTGCCCCCGCCTGGATCCTGCCGTTCGGCCCTGGCCGCGCACCGCTTGGTCCCAGCCTCCTCGCACCGGTCCATGAACCCGGCGCTTTGGGCCGGCCTGTCGTCGATGCAGCGTCGATCGATCTCCGCCTGCTACACCTGAAAGCCGCTGGCATTGGTGGATGGACGATCTACACCTGATTTCTTCACCTCTGTCGCCCGAGCGGCGTCTCGATCTGGTGTTCGTGCATGGGCTGGGCGGTCATCCGTTCAGCACCTGGAGCAGTGGAGAGGAGGGGTCTGCATCCTGGCCCCACTGGCTGGCGGAGGAGTTTGGGCCTCAGATCGGTGTGTGGTCATTGGGCTATACCACCGCCAACCCGCTCCAGAGGTTGGGCGTGAAGCAATGGTTCTCCGGCAAGCCGAATCCGCAGGGTGGTGCGGCAATGCCTCTCCCCAACCGCGCGGTGAATGCATTGGAGCGCTTGGCCCAGGCAGGGATTGGCCAGCGGCCCGTTTGTTTCATCGCCCACAGCCTCGGAGGCCTGCTGGTGAAAAGTATCCTACGCCGGGCAGATGCCGCCCGCGACACTCCGGAATGGCAGAAACTGATCGAACACTGCGGAGGTGTGCTGTTCTTGGCCACACCTCACCAGGGCTCAGTTCTGGCGGATCTGGTGAATGTGTTCAGGATCATCCTGCCCACGGTGAACACCGATGATCTCCGCGACAATGATGCCCATCTCATGGAGCTGTATGGCTGGTACAGAGACCATGCTGCACGCCACAACATCCGAACGGTGAGTTACTACGAAGCCAAACCATGCCAAGCGGGGGTGCTGGTGGTGAAACCATTCTCCGCGGATCCCGGCGTGAGTGGCCCCCTGGCACGACCCCCCATTCCCCTGGATCGCGACCATCTGCAGATCAGCAAACCCCGCGATCGCAGCGATCTGGCTTACATCGGCTCGAAAGACCTGATCGAGCGGATCCTGGCGGAGTCATCCCCTGCGCCAACACCAAGCTCCACTGTGGTGGTGCGCTCTTTCCTTGCCTCGGAGGCCGACAACGCTGAGACGCTCATCGATCTCACCGACCTGTTTGTCTGCGCCAACTCCAGAGACCGCCGGCCCAAACACCCAGACGTGTGGACGCAAGAGCTCCCCAGCCGCTTGGCGGCAGCCGCCGCCACCATCGAGCGCCTGCCCAAGCCTGTGATCTTGGCCACCCTCACCCATCTCTCGATCGCCTGGCATCTCGGCAGCCTCTTGCATCCCAAGCGGGGCGTCCCCATCCTGCTGCGCCAGCGTTCGTCGGCCTCCCTCGATGCGTTGTGGGATGGCAGCCAGACGCGGCTGCCGGCGGCCGGGGCAACCTGGACCTTCGAGCGACGGGTCCGGGGGGAGGGCGGGGATCTGGCCCTGGTGGTCTCCGTCACGCACAACGCCCTTCACGATGCGGAACACGCCATCGGCGCCATGGGGCTTTGCGTACGGGAGATTCACCATGCGCAGCTCCCCAACCCCGGCTCATCCTCCATCCAGGATGGTGGCCATGCCCGCTGGCTGGCCGCCACGCTCACCAGCACCCTGCGGGAGGCCGTGGTGCAGACGCGCCCTGGCCGGCTTCACCTCTTCCCAGCCTGCCCGGTGAGCCTCGCCTTCCTTCTCGGCCAGCAGGCCGACGCCCTGGGCCCCACCACCGTCTACGAATTCGACTCCAACCACCCCAGCCGCCGCTATACGCCCGGCATGGCCAGCTGACTGTTGCCATCCGGCAAGGTCTGTGGCTATCAGCAACGTAGACGTTCGCGCCTGCGCCCATGCCGGATGGCACCGGCCCCACCATCTACACAGCCGTTACCTTCGCGCCGGTGCAGAGCTTCATCCGCAGCTCCCGCAAGCTGCGGGATCTTTATGGCAGTTCTTTGTTGCTGTCGCATCTGGCCCGGGCGCTGCATGACGACGCCGAGGCACGGCTGCAGCCCTTGGGCGGCTTTGTGATCAGCCCCGCCGCTGTGAACAGCACCCGCGGCGTGCCCAACACCCTGCTGATGCAAGGCGCCTACGGGCGGGGCGATGCCCAAGCTGCCCTGCTCAGCGCTTGGCGACAGGTGCTGAAGGCCTGCCGCGATTGGCTGGAGCAGCTGCCGGTCAAACCGCCGGACTGGGACCCTGGTTCCTGGGATGCCAGCCAATGGGAGGCCGGCTGGGGCGCCAGCTGGAAGGCCTGCGAAAACCATTCCTGGGAACTGTTTCACGGCCAGGGACCTTCCATCGAGGCAGCGGAGCAAGCCCTGGGCGAGGCCAAACAGCAACGCGACTGGGAAATCCCCAACTGGATCGGTGAGAGCTCCACCCTCTCCTCCGCCGAAGCGGTGGTGCGCCCACGGATGGCGGAACGCCAGGATCCCCGCGATGCCTATCTCCATTCAGCGAAGCTCCAGGTGCAGAAGCAGGACGCGCGCGACCTGATCAGGGCCTTGAGGGAGCCCCGCAACCTTGGCAAAGCCTTTGCTGGTGAAAACGAGGAGATCGGGCTTACGGAGCTGGTGAAAAGGATGGTCACCTATCGCCAGATTGCCAATGCAGCCTTTCAGTCTTTATCCGGCGCGCCGCCGGGCGAGATCCTGCCCGATCGCTTTGAGCGCACAAGCGGCCGCGCTCTCTCCGATCAGCAGGAGCGACCGGAAACGATCGTGTGGTTCATGGCCGATGGCGACAGGGTGGGCGATCACCTGAAGCGCCTCAGTGAAGGCCCCGATGAAGTCGCCGCCCGGCGCGCCTTCAGCAGCACCATGCGTCAATGGGCTGCCCAGCTCTACACCGCTGTGCCGCACCACATGGGGCGCGATCGCGCCACGGTGGTCTATGCCGGCGGTGACGACATCCTCGGCGCCCTGCACGAAACCCAACCCGGCAGTCGCGATCTACGGCGCGACGACCTGTTTCGCTGGCTGCAGGTCTTCCCCCGCCTCTGGACCACCAATGGCCAGGAGAGGCTCACCGCCTCGATGGGCCTGGTCTGGGCCGACAGCCAGGTGCCCCAGCGGGAAGCGCTCCAGCACGCCCGCGAAGCGGAAGCCAGCGCCAAGGAGCGCGGCCGCAATCGCTTCGCTCTGCGCCTTCTGTACGCCAGCGGCAACCACCTGGAGTGGAGCTGCCCATGGCACTGGCTGGCGCCAATCCTGGCCCAGTACCGCGACCGGGAGGGCCGCCTGCAGACTGGCGGTGTCGCGGCCAACGACCGCCCCGGCGGCGCCCCCAAGTGGCGCCATCTGGCGGACGATCTGCTCTGGCTGCAGGAGCGCCACGCCATCGGCGATGGGATTCCAGCCCACGACCCCACGGCCAGCCATCGGGCCCAAGCCGTCGCCCATGGGTTGCTCTCGGCCTACTTTCCCGGCCTCGAGACAGCCATTGATGCGGCCAACGCCGCCGCCGCCTCCAGCTCCAAGGAGGCCATGCCCAGCCTGGAGCAGCCGGAGCACAACCGCCGGCTGGATCAGTGGTTGATCGATCTGGGGCGGGTGATGGCCGGCCTGGAGCGCTGGCGCGACTGCCCCAAAGACAGCGAGGCCGCGGCATGAGCACCTTTCCCTTCAAGCACCTGCTGCTGCTGGAGCCACTCGGCCTGCTCTATGGCTCCAGCGGCCGGATGCTCTCGCCCGAATCCCTCACCGGCCGCGCCTCGGAGCACTTCCCTCCCGATTCCCCCACCCTCGCCGGCTTGATCGGCAGCCAGCTGGAGCGCCTGTCCGGCGCGAAAAAAGAAGACAGCCCGATTCGACACCTCCACACCGCCGGCCCCTTCTGCTTCGATACCGAAGCCAACAATCTCTGGCTGCCAGCCCCCTTCACCCTGCTGCAGCAGGAAACCGACGAGGGCGAGCCCAGCCTGCGGCAGCTGCAATGGCAGCGCGGTGACCTCGAAGGAGGGGCCGGCTCATGGCAGCCCCTTGACGGCGCCCCGATGCCGCGCAAATACCGCAGGGGCGGCTGGGTGGCCCTGCGCCATTGGCACCAACTGCGCGGCGGTGGTGAACCAACCGCCCATCCAGGGAAAGCTCTACAGATCCATGCCGACCCCTGGCAGGCCGTGCCTCATCTGCATCCGCGCCTCAGCGACACGGAGCGGGTGAGCGCGGTCGATGACGCCCTGTTCCTCGAATACGGCATCGCCCTGAAATCGGGCATCGGGCTCGCCTACCTCAGCAGCCAACCCCTGCCCGATGGCCGCTACCGCTTCGGCGGTGAAGGGCATCTGGTGGAAGTGCGCTGCCTGGACGTACCCGCGGAACTACGGGAGTTGATGCTGGAGCCCCTGGAGGGCCCGTTCGCCCTCATCACGCCTGGCCTCTGGGGCGGCCCCCGCCTGTCCCGCCGCGATCCTCTCGACACCAGCTATCGCCCGGCCATCCAGCCCTGGCACCGCCAGGGCCAGCCGCCGGCGATCCTCACCGAACGCCCCCGGCCCTGGCGGCACCAGCTCGGCAGCGGCGACCCCAGCCGCCCACGGCGACTTTCCCGAGGCCGCTGGGCCCTGCCTGCGGGCACCTGCTACCGGGTGGCCGGTGGCCTGCCCCCCTGGGTGGATTGGCCTGAATCCTGGTTCCCCAAGGAGGGGTTCTCGTTCAAACAACTCGGATCCGCCCTCGCCCTCCCCCTTCACCTCGCCTCCCGCTGATGTACGCCCGCCGCTACGGCCTGATCCGCACCTTGGCTCCCCTGCATGTGGGAGCCTCCGAGGGTGAGGAATCCGGCAATCTCAACCTGATCTTCCGCGATCCCTTCACCCAAACAGGCATCATCCCAGGCAGCTCAATCCGCGGGCGCTTTCGGGCCGATGCCCGAGATTCAAAGGAGATCAACGCCGGCGCCATCGACAGTTGGTACGGCAATAGCTTTGGCGACAAGCGAAAAAACGAAGCCGGCGAAGAAAAGGCTTTCATCAAAGAGGGTTCTGTCAAGTTCGAATATGCCTCCTTGCTGTGGTTGCCCGTCTTCTGCCCGGGGCAGCCTCTGGTATGGGTGAGCTGTCCGCGCCTTTTCAAACGCTATGCGGCATCGGCGAATCTCGATCTTGCGATTCCATCTGCCTACTCCTGCAGCAGCAAGCTTTGCGATCGAGCCCAGGCAGAAGGTGGAGCCGTGAATCCGCAGCGCACCCTGTTCTTCAATCTTGGTTTTATGACGGTAACGCCCGCTCCCGACCTGGAACAATGGGTTCCCGATCCACTGACTTCCGACATCAACGTCGATCAACTTGTCGTCGTCAGCGATGCTGACATCGGCATGATCCACGACATGGCCCTGTTTCGCCAAAGCCGCGTCAAACTCGAAGACACGATGAAGAGAGCCTCTGATGGGTCTTTCTTCAACGTCGAAGCCCTTCCCGAGGGCAGCGTGATGATCTTTCCAGTCGCGGTGAAGCAGGATCAGACCGACTCGTGGCAGCCTTTCCAGGATCAACAATCACGGGATCTCTATTTCGGTGGTCTTGAAAGCGTGGGCTTCGGGCGCTGCCGCGTCACACTGATGAATACGGCCGATGCAGTGGCAGAGGCCGCTGCTAAGGAGGTGGGCTGATGGGCTGGCAACCTTTTGATCTGGATCACAGAGCCCTTCAACTCGTGTTGCGCGCTCGCGATCGGGACAGTGACAGCCTGAACCAAGCCTACAAAATGCGGACGGCCTGCGCCTATGGCATGGAGCGGTTTTGGGGCGAACATCTGCGGCTCAGTCGCAACAACAATGAGCTCAAGAAAGCCGACTTTGTCAAAGATACCTGGCAAGAATTTATTAAGATCATGAAAAAGTCACGACCAGATCTAAGCATCCCAGCGGTGGTTTTAACGGCGTCACTGCCAGAAGAAGAGATCATCAAGACCGTCAAGGCTGAAGCAGACAAATTCTGGCGCATCCAAACCTCAGATCAACAGGAATGCTTGACAGTGCTTGTAGCACTCTGTGATTCCATTGTCTGGTGGACCCAGCGGCTCAAGATCAAGAGCGGCGCAAAGCAACCGCAGCTAGGACAAGACGCGGATGGCGCTGAGAGCTGAGCAGGCAAATTTATGTCTAGGCACCCGTCCCGTCTACCTTCATCCTTAACCCACCGTGACCATTTTTGTCGGCAACATCGCCTTTGCGGCCACTGAACAGGACTTGCGAGACCTCTTCCGCGCGCATGGAACGGTTCTGAGCATAGCGATGCCTGTCGACAGAGACACTGGGCGCCGGAGGGGATTTGCCTTTGTGACGCTGAGTTCAGAGGAAGAAGAGTCTGAAGCCATTAGATCCTTGGATGGCTACCTTCTTTTTGGCAGAGCAATTCGCGTTAATCAAGACAAGAATGATCGCAACAGCTCGGCTCAGGCAAGACCGCAATTAATTCGAAGAAGACAAGCATCAGGCCAAGAGCCAGGCATGCATAACTCTGAGAAATGCCGCTTTGGAAGCGAGGACGTTCCCATGGAGTACCGCGCTCAGTTTAAGGAGAGGTGCCAGCGGCATTTCGTGAGCAAACAACCAAAGGGTGTTACGGAATGGCTGGACAGTCAGATTTATGTCAGGGAGTGGAATACAGCGAGCTCCCCAGACCATCCCTACAATAAAGATGATTGGCAACAGGAGATTAGTTCTTCAAGTGGCAATGATGAGGCAATTCAGGCTAAATGCACGCATCTGCTCCATGAGGCTAGGATCAACTGGCGATTGATCAGCAACAGTGGCGTCGATGAAGGATTCATTCGCCCGGTGATTGGGCCTGGCGGCTGGCCCATGATCCCTGGCAGCAGTATCAAGGGCGTCTTCAAGCGCGCTTGCGCCACGGATGAAGATCGCAGCCGCTGGTGTGGTGGCGTATTAGCCGACAAACAAACCACGCCAGGCCTCTTGCGCTTTCTCGGCGCCTGGCCCAAGAATGCGGACTGGGGGGCAACGATGCTGGACATTGCTCATCCGCAATACAATTGGCAGGTTGGCTTTCCGAATGGTAAGGATAAGCACAATGCAAATGCCGTCATCAGCCTCTTCAAGCCAACCCTCTCAATCTGGATCAGCAGCTCAGCTGGCATCACAGATGCGGAGTGGGGGCGAGTTCGCGATACATTAGACAGAGCTTTGGCGATGGGCCTCGGTGGCAGAACAGCTGCCGGTTATGGAAGAACCAGCCAGCTGGATGGCGATCCCCTCTTCGAGTGTTTACTGGAGGGGCAAGGATCACCAGCAAAACGCCTGATTAGCCCAGATGGTTTGACTAAACTAGAGGAGTTTCGGCCCACGATGTTTCGTGCCGCGATCCGTAGCATGGCGTTGCGATTGTTCGGTGGGGTGACCGATCAGAGAACGGCACGGCAAGCTGTAGGTGCTCTATTTGGATCTATTGGTCAAGAGGAAGGCCAGAATCTGGGCCTGCTGACGACGGCATTCACCGATTCAATAGTGAATCTTGGCTTTCATCGATGTGAGGGAAAGCAACAACCTGTCTTCTCCACAACTGGATGCTTGCAATGGCGGACGCTGCCCGATCACAAAATCAAGGTTGACGACAAACAACTACAAGAATTGCTTGCAGTGTTGCATGGGTTAACCATGGCATTGGGCGGATTTGGACGGGGCTGGCGCAGGCCAGACCACCGCATCTTCTTGCCGTCCTACTATCAACAAAGAAATCGTGATGGATATCCAGTGCAAAAGCCAATCATCGGCTGCCACTGGGAATGGCGCAATGCCGAGAGCCTGCACCACTTTGTGGTTGTGAAGTCTCGCGATGATTTGATCAAACTTTTAGATAAAAGTCGCGATCTAGCCATACAATGGCTGCTTGCCAGAGGATTCTCTCTTGGAGAGCCAGCTCCTTGGCGTGAGGTGATCCATCCCGAGAGGATGATGATTTGGACACGCAATGCTGAGAAAATCAGCGATGCCAAAGCTATCCATTGGTTCCACAAGCCGCAAGACGGCGAGCGAAGCATGGACCCACGGGATGTGCGAAAAAGTGATATCGCTGGAAGGATGAACCTTGTTGGTTGTATTTGGAACCGCATGCTACCGATTGAATTTGATGAGCAGAAATTGGTCACAGCCAAGAGCCGGCAGGATGCATCGGCTCCTCCGCGGGTTAATCCTATGGCTCGCCCCCCTCAGGCGCTGGCACGACCGGGGGCGGCGACGCAACGCCCCCCAGGCAGGGCCCTGGAGGAGCCAGCACGAACAAGCGAGTCATCTTCAACGCAGGCTGAAGTGTGGATGAATCATTCCCCTGGGCCCTTCCTTGAGACTTTAGTTCTGTTTGCAAAAGCATGCGATTCAGGGGAATTCATCAAGGCTATGCAGCAGCACGAAGACGATGACGACAAAAGCTTCAAGCAACTGGTCTGGCAATCGGCAGGATCAGCGCCTCCTCATTAATTACCATTGCCATGACCAATCCGAACAAGCTGCAATCACGAATCGACGGGCAAAAGTTCATCCGCCAGGCGCTGAGCCTGGAAGCCCAGGTGCTGACCAAAAAGTTGGAGCAGTCTTGCCAGTCCATTACCCATAATGGCGTGATGGGGGAGGTGAATGAGCAGCATTTCATCGAGGTTTTGCGGCGCTATTTGCCCAGGCGCTATGGCGTCAGCCGTGGGATCGTGATTGATAGCCGTGGCGCTACCAGCGATCAGATCGATATCGTGATCTACGATCCTCAATACACTCCCACAATTCTAGACCAGCAGGAGCATCGCTATATTTTAGCTGAGGCTGTCTATGCGGTGCTTGAAGTGAAACCGGAGATCAATCGCGAAACCCTTCAGTACGCCGCCGACAAGGCCAGATCGGTGCGGGTGTTAGAGCGAACCTCCACCTCGATTGTTCACTCGGACAAGTCAACTCCAACCCGACCCAAAGCCTTGTTTCCCATTGTTGCTGGCTTGGTGGCCATCAACAGCGGCTGGAAGCAAGGGCTGCACGGCAGCAGCTTTCGGCAGCGGCTGGCTGCTCACAGCGGCGACGCCACCTTGAGCCTGGGCCTGGCCCTGCAGGAGCAAGCCTTCTCAATGGCCTACGACACCTTCGATCTCGATCTCAACCACGGCGAGCTGTCCTTCAGCGGCGAAGCCTGCTGTCTCACCTGGTTCTTGTTTACATTGCTGAAGCGCCTGCAGGATCTTGGCACCTGCCCCGCAGTCGATTGGCTTCGCTACCGCGAGGTGTTAACCCACGCAGTCAATTGAGCCGTTCATGATACACGAGATGTTCATGCTCCAGAATGCTCGAAGCCCTATGTACACCTTGCAGCAGGCCACCGCAGATGACTTGGGCCGCTCCATTTAAGGCGCGTAAGTTCGATTCATAGGAACAAACGGCTGGCAACTCAGCCCTGGCTCACCCCCTCAATCCGATCCTCAATCTCCTGATAGATCTCCTGCAGCTGGGCGATGTTCTCAGCTGAGGTTTCCCAGTAGCCGCGGCCATTCACCTCCAGCAGGGTGCCCACGATGCGGCGGAAACTGTGGGGGTTGAGCTCCAGCAGGCGCTGGCGCATTTCGGGATCATTGATGAAGGTGTCGTTGGCCTCCTCGTACACGAAGTTGTCAACGGCACCGCTGGTGGCGCTCCAGCCCAGGGTGAAGTTGAGCCGCTTGGCCACTTCGCGCACCCCTTCGTAACCGGAGTTGAGCATGCCCTCATACCACTTGGGATTGAGCAGCTTGGTGCGGGAATCGAGGCGGATCGTTTCACTCAACGAGCGCACCTGGGCATTGGCGGTGGTGGTGTCAGCGATGTAGCTGGTGGGGGCTTTGCCGTCGTCGCGCAGGCCCGCGATCAGCTTGGTGGGGTCGGAGTCGAAATAGTGGCTCACATCAGTGAGTGAGATTTCGGCCGAATCGAGGTTCTGGAAGGTGACATCGGCGGTTTTCATGGCCGATTCAAACACTTCGCGGTTTTGATTCATCTCGCCGGGATTGTCGGCGTTGAAGGCGAAGGTTTTGCGGGAGAGGTACATCTCCTGTAGCTCCCCTTCCTCTTCCCAGGTGCTGTTCTCCACCGCCAGGTTCACATTGGAAGAATAGCTGCCGCTGGCGTTGCTGAACACGCGGGTGGCGGCATCCCGCAGCGAGATGCCCTGCTCAGCGGCCTGCTCCTGGCTGTGCTTACGCACAAAATTCATCTCCAGGGGCTCATCAGCCTCGGCGGCCATCTTCACCCCCTGATCGATCAGGGCCATCTGGTTGATGAACAGATCGCGGAAAACCCCCGAGCAATTCACCACCACATCGATGCGGGGCCGGCCCAGCTCTTCGAGCGAGATAAGCTCCAGCTTGTTCACCCGGCCGAGCGAATCGGGCACGGGCCGAACACCGATGAACCAGAGGATCTGGGCGAGGGATTCGCCGTAGGTCTTGATGTTGTCGGTGCCCCAGAGCACGCAGGCGATCGTTTCCGGCCAGGTTCCCTGCTCCGCCTTCTGGCGCTCGATCAGCCGATCCACCACCACCTTGGCGGCGGCGATGGCGGCCCGGGTGGGAATCGATTGGGGATCGAGGGCATGGATGTTCTTGCCGCTGGGCAGCACGCCGGGATTGCGGATCGGATCACCGCCGGGACCCGGGAGCACATATTCACCATCAAGGGCCCGCAGCAGGCTCTCCATCTCCATATCGGCGCAGATCTGCTCGAGGCAGAAGCGCAGGTAGGCGAACGTTTTGTCCAGTTCAGCCTGGTCGACTTCGCCAAAGCCACCGCTGCGGCAGGCGGCCAGCCAGGGGGAGGGCAGCTGGAAGCCGAAACGCTCCAGCAGATTGAAAAACCAGCTGAAGTTGCGGCGCAGGGTCACGCGACCATCGCTGCCGGTGACCTCCTTCACCATGGCCCCCACCGCGCTGCGGCAGGTTTCAGTGATCAGTTGGTTGAGCTCCACATCGGCGAGCACGCCGGCGTCGTTGCCCTTATACACGTCGGCGATGGTGCGGCCGCGGCTCTCGGCCAGCAGACCCGGCAGCGAGCGCAGCCCCTCCTCCTCCCGCTCCAGGGCGGCGATATTCACCAGGGTGGCAATCGCCTCCTCGGCGGTGGGGGGCTTGCCGATCGTGTGCAGGCCGCAGGGCAGCAGCCGGCTCTCGATCTCCATCAGCTGGCGGTACACCGCCCCGACCACGCCATCGCGGCCGCCGAGATCCAGCTCGGAGCCATCCACCTCCGGCAGGGTTACGTCTTTGTCGAGGTTGCACTGGCGCGCCGTTTCCACGATCGCGTTCACGATCTGCACCCCCCTGGAGCTTTCGCGCAGCTGCTGGTAGCTGCCCACCAGCTCGCCCAGCTCCTTAAGGCCCTTATAGAGGCCTGCGTTTTCTGCCGGCGGGGTGAGATAGCTGATCGTGGAGGCATAGCCGCGCCGTTTGGCGATCGTGGCCTCGGAAGGATTATTGGCGGCGTAGTAGTAGAGATTCGGCAGGGCTCCGATCAGGGAATCGGGATAGCAGGTTTCGCTCATGCCCATCTGCTTGCCGGGCATGAACTCCAGCGAACCATGGGTGCCGAAATGGAGCACCGCATCGGCGCCCCACACCTTTTCAAGGTAGGTGTAGTAAGCGGCGAAGCCGTGGTGGGGGCTGGCGCTGCGCGAATACAGCAGCCGCATCGGGTCGCCTTCGTAGCCGAAGGTGGGCTGCACCCCCACAAACACGTTGCCGAAGTGGCGGCCGTAAATCAGCAGGTTGGTGCCATCGCTATTCAAATTGCCGGGCGGCTTGCCCCAGTTCTCTTCGAGGCGCTCGGAGTAGGGGGTGAGGCGCTCGTATTCGGCCACGCTCATCCGGTGGGCAATCGCCAGCTCCGGCGCTCCCTGCAGGGCCTCGGGATCGGTGAGCACCGCCTCCATCAGCGCCTTGGGCGTGCTGGGCATGTCGGCCACGCTGTACCCCTTGAGCTTCATCTCCTCAAGCACCCGGAAGATCGAGCCGAACACATCGAGGTAGGCGGCGGTGCCCACGTTGCCCTTGTCGGGGGGGAAGCTGAACACGGTGATCGCCAGCTTCTTCTCGGCGCGGGGCTTGATCCGCAGCGAAGCCCAGCGAATCGCCCGCTCGGCGATCGCATCAACCCGGTCCTGCAGGGTGTGGGCCTTGCCGGTGGCGTCGTCGCGGCCGGAAAGCACGATCGGCTCGATGGCGCCATCGAGCTCGGGGATGGCGATCTGAAGGGCCACCTGCACCGGGTGAAGGCCCAGGTCGCTCTGCTCCCACTCCTGGGTGGTCTGGAACACCAGGGGCAGGGCCACCATGTAGGGGCAGTTGAGGCGCTTCAGGGACTCGATCGCCTTGGGGTGGTCCTGGCGGGCCGGGCCGCCCACCAGGGCGAAGCCGGTGAGGCTCACCACCCCATCCACCAGGGGCACCTCGGGGTTGAGGGGGTCGTAAAAGAAGGCATTGACCGGCTTGGAGAAATCCAGGCCGCCGCAGAACACCGGAATCACGGTGGCGCCGCGGTATTCCAGCTCCTGGATCACCGCCACGTAGTGGGCCTCATCGCCGGTCACGATGTGGCTGCGCTGCAACACCAAGCCGATCACCGGACCCTTGCGGGCCTGCTCGGAGAGATCACTGCGGCTGGCGCTCCAGTTGAGGTACTCCTTGAGGTCTTCGAACATCGCCGGCGCCAGGGGATGCCAGATGCCCAGATCGGGGAACACCACCGGGTCGGCCACCAGCAGCTCGGGCCGGTCCCCATCGCTGCGTGGGAATACATATTTATCGGCCAGCATCAACAGGAAGTTGCGCAGGTTGTCCGGCGTGCCGCCCAGCCAGTACTGGAAGCTGAGCATGAAGGAGCGGGCATCCTGCGCCTTCTCCACCGGCAGGTACTTGAGCACCGCCGGCAGGGTGTTGAGCAGCTTGAGCATGGCGTCCTGGAAGCCGGCCGAGGAGCCGCCCTTCTCCTTGCGCTTCTTCATGAACTGGGCGATGGCGCTCTTGCTCTGGCCGAGCTGGGCCATTGAGAAGGTGCCCAGCTTGTTGAGGCGCATCACCTCCGGCATCGAGGGAAACACCACCGCCGCCTTGAGCCGGTCGCGGTGGGGAGCCACGGCCTCCACCACCTTCTGGGCCAGGTCCTCGATGAAAATGAGCGAGGCGATGAACACATCGGCCGCCGCTACGTCGGCGCAGAAATCGGCGTAGTTCTGCGGGTCGCGCAGCTCCTCGATCAGGTAGCCGCTCAGCTCGATCGCCAGGGCGCCGTTGTGGTCGTTGATCGCCTGGGCGGCGGTGGTCAGGGCGTTCTGGTATTGGGGCTCGAGCACCACGTACACGGCCTTCATCACGGCCCGTCCCTCGGCGGCGGTCCCACTAGCAGGGCTGACCCGGCGGTTGGCGGAGCGGACCTGCGTGAACATGCGAACCGTCGATTGAGCAATGTGAAGCAGCCTACGGAGCGACGCCGGCCTGTGCGACCGGAAAAGCAAAGGCGTTACAGGAGCGCTGGCGGCGCGCTGGCCACCCTGATCCCGCTGGGCGGGGCCATGGGCAGCGCCGCCCCATAGGCTCGGCCATAGCAGCGGTGGCCGCCCCCACCAGCGGCCTGAACCCTCCCGACCGGCTGCGCTCCCTTCCCATGACGAGCACCCCCTCACCCCTCTCCCCTGCCCGGGCCAGCGGCGCACCGCTGCCGGTGGTGGTGGCCGGCGCCCTGGGCCGGATGGGCGCCGAGGTGGTGAAGGCGGTGCGCGATGCCGTCGATTGCACCCTGGTGGGCGCCATCGACACCACTCCCGGCAAAGAGGGCACCGATGTGGGCCTGGAGCTGGGCCTGGGCGAACTGGAGGTGGCGATCACCGCCGATTTCGAGGGCACCCTCTGCCAGGCCAGCCAGGCGGTGCGCAACGCCGGCCCCGGGGGAGGGGCGGTGTTGGTGGATTTCACCCACCCCAACGTTGTCTACGAGCACGCCCGCGGCGCCATCGCCTACGGGGTGCATCCGGTGATCGGCACCACCGGGCTTTCGCCGGAGCAACTGGCCGATCTGGCCGAATTTGCCGCCAAGGCCTCGGTGGGGGGAGCCGTGATCCCCAACTTCTCGGTGGGCATGGTGCTGCTGCAGCAGGCGGCGGCGGCGGCGGCCCGCTTCTACGACTACGCCGAGCTCACCGAATTGCATCACAACCGCAAGGCCGATGCGCCCAGCGGCACCTGCATCAAGACAGCCGAGCTCATCGAGGAGCTCGGCAAGGCCTTCAACCCAGCCCAGGTGGAGGAGCACGAAACGTTGGCGGGCTGCCGCGGTGGGCGGCGCGAGAGCGGCCTGCGGCTCCATTCGATCCGGTTGCCGGGCCTGGTGGCCCACCAGGAAGTGATGTTCGGTGGCCCCGGTGAGACCTACACCCTGCGCCACGACACGATCGACCGCTCCGCCTACATGCCCGGCGTGCTCCACACGGTGCGGCGGGTGCGTCAGCTCGAGGGGCTGGTGTACGGCCTGGAGCGCTTGCTCTGAGCCGTCAGCGCTGCACACTGGCGCCATGCTGATCCCCCTGCGACCCGGTGAGCTGGAACGTCTGATTCCAGCGGTGGCCACCGGTCCCCAGTTCAATGCCTGCAGCCGCGAGCCCCGCATGCTGCTGCAGCGGGTGCTGATCTCGGTGATCGGCGGCGTGCTCACCCTGCTGATCAGCCAGACCCTGCTCTTCTCCAGCAAGCTCGGGCCGGTGATGCTGGTGGTGGGGGTGGTGTTCCTCCTCTATCTGCTGTGGGGGCCGATCCTGGAGGCCGGCCAGCGCAACGCCACCCTGCGTCGCTATCCGGCGGCCGCGCTCTTCGAGGGCAGGGTGGCGGATCTGTTCACCCGCGAGTTGGTGGAGAGCCGGCGGGAACAGGCCAACCGCGATGGGCGTCTGGAGTTGGTGGAGGACAAACGAACCTGGCTCTGCCTGGAGCTGGAGGACGAGGAGGGCTACCTGGGCCAGCTGCGCTTTCCCTTCGAAAAGCGCCACCAGACGATCCGGCGGGGCATGGTGGTGCGCACCTTGGTGCTGAGCGAGCGGCGCGATTTCAGCCGGATCGGAGCGATCACCGATGGCTGGTTGCCCCAGCTCAAAGAGTGGGTGGGGGAGTACCCCTATCTGCTGCGACCGGCCTTCGAGGAGCTTTGCCTGCGCAGGCTGCGGTGAGCGGCGGACGGTACCCGGCCGGATTCGGAGAACCGCCCGATCCGGACCAGCCGAACCACTTCCAACCCCGCAACATTGCGTTACAGTTCTTGCAACACTTCGAAACCACCTCCATGGCTTCTTCCGCTGCTGCTTCCGCCACCATCCGCGGCGCCACCGTCACCACCGAAGACGGCGGCCGCCTCAACGCCTTCGCCACCGAGCCCCGCATGGAAGTGGTGAGCGCCGAGAGCGGCTGGGGTTTCCACGAGCGCGCTGAAAAGCTCAACGGCCGCATGGCCATGCTCGGCTTCATTGCGTTGCTCGCCACCGAATTCGCCCTGGGTGGCGAAGCCTTCACCCGTGGTCTGCTCGGCCTCGGCTGATCACAACTGGAGGAATCCTTAGGCTGGTTGATTCCCTAGAAGTTTCGCCACCGCTGGATTTCCATCAGTGGATTTCCATCACTGGATTCCGATCATCTGTTCCGCAGTTCACTCTGCGTTAGTCCATCTTGCCGCAGCAGATTCTGCTGCGGCTTTTTGTTGCCTCCCCCCTGATGCCCCCCCCACTCCAGGCCCGGGTGATCGGAGCGGGTCCTACCGGCAGCCTGGCAGCCCTGGCCCTGGCCGATGCGGGCTGGACCGTGTCCCTGGAGGATCCCCTCAGGCCCGACCAACTCACGGCCCGGCGGCGGGCCTATGCCTTCACCCAGTCCAGCCGCAGGCTGCTTGAGAATCTCGGCCTCTGGGAAGGGGTTGAGCCCCTGCTGGTGCCCTTCCACAGCCTCCGCCTCCTCGATGCGGCCCTGCAGCGGGGGCTCACCTTTCTGCCGGATGACCTGCCGCAGCCATCCACATCCGGATCGGTGGCGCCCATCGGCTGGATCGGCCGCCACGCTCCCTTGATGGAGCATCTGCTGGAGACGCTGGTGCGCCATCCCGCCATCACCCTGCACCTCGGTGCGTCCGCGTCTTCCGCAGCCAGCACGCCTCCCCAGCTGGTGGTGGCCGCCGACGGTCCCGCCTCCGCGACCCGCACGGCCCTGGGGATCGGAAGCTGGGGCTGGGACTACCGCCAGCAGTGCCTCACGGCGGAGGTGGAGCTGCGGGGCAGCGAACCCAACCAGGCCTGGGAGTTACTGCGTCCTGAGGGACCCTTTGCGGTGCTCCCCCTGGGAAACGGCCTGACCCAGCTGGTCTGGAGCGCTCCGGCGAGCCGCTGCCGCCAGCTCGAATCCCTGCCGCCAGCTGCCTTCCTCGACAGCCTCATGGCCGTCCTGCCCGATCCTCTCGAAGCCGATGCCCTGCGGGACCAGCCCCGGAGCTTCCCCGTGGGCCTGCGGCTGGCTCGGCGCCTGAGCAGCGGTAAGACGGTGCTGGTGGGCGAGAGCGCTCACCGCTGTCATCCGGTGGGCGGCCAGGGCCTGAACCTCTGCTGGAGGGATGTGGCTGTGCTGCACCGGCTGGCATCCAGGGCCGCCACAGGGTCCATAGCCCCGCACCGCATCGCTGCGGCCTACGGTCGCCGCCGGTGGCCCGATCTGGTGCTGGTGCTGGTGGCCACCGACCTTCTTGTGCGCCTCCACTCCAACCGGCATCCCCTGCTGCTGCCGCTGCGGCGCAGCGCCCTGGCGCTGCTCGCCGCAGCCCGACCCCTGCGGCGCCTGGTGCTGGGGGTGATGACCGACGGTCTGCCCCGCTTGCGGCCCGGGCGAAGACTTGCCAGCCTGGCGCCATGGTGATCTGTACAACGCCCCAGCCCGTTCCTTCGGGTGCCCTGCTGCGCTTCCTGCGGCACCGCCTCGCCCTCAGCGAGAGCGCCCTGGCCCTCGGCATTCGCCAGTCACAACTGGAACAGGCGCCGCTGCCGGTGGTGCTGTGGCGCTACGGGTTGATCAGCCTGGAGCAGCTCGATGCCGTGCTGGCCTGGCAGGACAGCGACGGCTGAATCTGCGAGCGCCCCCTGGCGGCCTCACTGGTAGACGATCAGGGATTCCACCGGGACACCGGCGGGCAGTTTGCTGCGGCCGTTCAGGTCCGCCAACTCGATCACGAACGCGAAGCCACAGGGCTGGCCACCGGCCAGGGTCACCAGTTCGGCCGTGGCCGCAGCGGTTCCCCCGGTGGCCAGCAGATCATCCACGATCAGCACCCGGGGACTGTTCTCAAAACCATCCCTATGGATCTCGAGACGGTCCGTGCCGTATTCAAGGCTGTAGTCGATGCCGTGCACCTGGCCGGGTAGTTTGCCGGGCTTGCGCACCGGCGCGAAGGGCAGAGAGAGGGCCGTGGCCAGCGCAGTTCCCACGATGAAGCCCCGTGATTCGATACCCACGATCAGGTCGGGGTGAAGCCGGCCGCAGACCTGCCCCAACTGACGCACCACCTCCTGCCAGGCCTGCGGATCCCGGAGCAAGGGCATCATGCAGCGAAACAAGATGCCGGGCTGGGGAAAATCGGGATGGTCCCGCACCCAATTCCTCAGGATGATCTGCCGATCTTCCGCGGGATCATCCCCCCACTGTTCCTCGCGTCCGGGCGAAGCCGCCGGGATGCCCCCGCTCGGGACCGGTGCCGGCTGGGCGGATTCGCTCGGCGTGGATGCGCTGCTCATCGGAGGCTGTTCGGGGGAAAGCAGGCGCCGACTCAGGGGTGAACTGAGGGGCGGACGGGGGCGGACGGGGGCGGACGGGATGGGAGCCGGCGCGTCCGGATGACGGATGGGGCCGCCCGCTGGCATCATTGCAGCCATGGCCCTGGCATCCGCTGCACCAACCACGATCACCGCCGCCCCCAGCACAGGGCCGGTTGAGCGCTCCCGGGCCCTGCCCCGGCGGGGTCTTGAGCGGCTCGATCTGATGCTTCTGTGCCTCGAAGCTCTCGACCTCAACGGGGGCGAGGCCTTGGTGTGGCTCAGCGAGAGCCTCGGATTCGGGAGCCGCTTCCCGAATCGGGTGGAGCTTTGGAAACGCCGCTGCCACAACCCGATGCGCCGTGCCTGCCGTCGGGGGGACTTGGAGATCGACGACGCGGAAGCCCTGATGCGGATTCTCTGCGGCATGGCCGATCGCCTCTACCCGATGGTGCGCTCCTTGCTGTCGACAGCCGAACCCGCCGCCCTCACCGCCCAGCGCTGGGGGCTGTTTGAGGGGCGGCTTGCGGAACTGCTCAATGAGCGTATGAACCCTCGCCGGAGTTCGGTGCAGAAACTGCTCGACCCTGTCGAGGGTGCAGGCGAGCGGCGCCACCTGGTGCAGTCCCTGGCCCTGGTGGCCGGGGCGGGAGGGTATGAACGGCTGCGGGCCAGCCTGCTCGATGCCGCCAGCTGAATCCGATGGTCGTTGCCTACCCGATGAAAAGATCCCTTGTCTACGACCAGCAGAGCTGTCAGCTGCGGGTGGAAGGCCTGCCTGACCTCTCCGCCGACCATGCCGTCGAGGAGCTGGGTATCCTCACCGGCTGGAGCCTCCGCTGGGCCGGCCGACCGGAACTGGAGGGGCAGCGCAGTCACCTGGAAGCCCTGATTGCGGCGGTGCTGCCCTACGCCCGCCACCTGGTGAGCGGGCTGCGGCGCGGCTTCGGCGAGGAATCGGGCCCCGTCTGGATCGGCCCCAGCGCCGCGGGCCCCGGCCACACCCTGCGCCTGGTGAGCGGCCAGAACGGCAACCCCTGTCTCGATCTCGAGCTTGACGATGCCGAGCTGGCTGATCTGGTGAGGGTGCTCGACCAGCTGCGCCTCGATCCCCGCGTGAAGCTGCCGCTGGCGGTTGCTTCCCCCCGCCCCCTCCGGTCTGGGGAGCTGATCCGCCGCATTCCGATCCAACGCCGCCTCGCCGCCCCGTTGGGCGGCATGGCGGCGTTGGCCCTTGCCACCGCCCTGGCCGTGCTGCTGCCCCCACCATCGAGACAACCGTCTCGGACCCCGGAGGCCGGTCTGGTGGCGCCCCCAGCATCCGCCACTCAGGCTCAACCCTGAAACCCACCTCCCCGCGCTTGACGCCGGCGCCACCTGCATCACACTGAATTCTGCTGGCGTGAAACCCCAAGCCATGGCGATCACTTGGTCCGAACTGCGCCGCCGTGTGAACCGCCTCGGCGCGGCCCTGGATGTGGTGGTGCGCAGCGATCCGGAAGTCTGCGGTCTTAGCGGCGAGAATTTCTTCCTCTCCCTCCACCATGGCGGCCAAGGGGACTGCAGCGTCCACGAACTTTCCCTGATCGATTGCCCGAACGAGTTGGTTCTGATGGAATTTGAGCGCTGGATGCGCGGTGCAGGCCACGTTCTTGATCTTTGAAGCCCGACTCCATGGCCGATCGCCTTTTGCTTGATCTGCCCGGCCCCCCCCGGCGGCTGGCCCGGCGGCCCGAGGCTGTCCCCACCCCCAACCCGCGCCGCCGCCGCCCTGATCGCTGGCGGCAGCTCGGCATCGGACTGGGCCTCAGCGGCGCCGGAGGCGGGCTGCTCGCCTCCCTGATGTTCATTCCTGAGCGGTTCGACACCCTGCTGCTGGTCAGCACCGCCATCGCCAACGTGATCGGGGGACTGAGCCGGCTCGGCGTGGGTCTCCTGCAGTTGACCGGCGTGCTGGTGGTGGCGTTGCTCGCCCTGCTGGCCTTGGTCCTGCTGCTGGGAGGGATGGTCCGGATGGCCCGATGCCTCGCCAGCCCCCCCCTCAACCGTGGAGCCGCTGCAACCAGAAGCCAGCCAGTTGCCAAGACGACCAGAGAAAGATGAGCAGGATCAGCCACTGAAGCCAGGGAGGCCGGGTGGAATCCGGGGGAGCCATCAACGCAGCCTCAGGGTGTTGCGCGAAGGCTAGGAGGGACAGAACTCGCAGAGAGAGGAGGCACCGATGGGCTGCCACTCGTCAGCAATGACACGAGCAATGACACGCCATCCCCCTAAAATTCATGTGAAAAAGCCCTGGCACCAGCGGGTGAATCAGGGGTGAATCCCCAGCAATCGCTTCGGCTCGCAACAGGATCGACGTTGCATGGCTTGAATGCTATTAGCCCTGTGATCCACCATGCCTGACTGGTTGGTGATCCTCCTCTTGTTCGAGCTGGTCATCATGTTCACCAATCCCAACGAGAGGGACTACAGCTGGTTTCAGGGTCTACGCCGGCCCGCCTTGACCCGCAGACAGCGGCCACGCTGAGGCAGCACCACCATGAATCCCCTCGTGCGAGCCTTGCTCGATCCGGCCGCCTATGACCATCCGGTGGCCGCCGTCGAGCTGATCGAGACCCACATCTCTTGGATCTTCCTCACCGGCCACTTCGCCTACAAGCTCAAGAAACCGGTGAATCTCGGTTTCGTGGACTTCAGCACCCCCGAACTGCGGCGCCGCTGCTGTGAGGAGGAGCTGCGCCTGAACCGGCGCTTGGCGGCGGATCTCTATCTCGGCTTGCGGGATCTGCACGGTCCGCCAGAACGGGCGCACCTCGGTGGCGAAGGCCCCGTGATCGAAGCCCTGGTGCAGATGCGCCAGTTCCAGCAGCGGGATCTCCTGCCCGAAGCCCTGAGCAGGGGGAGGGTGAAGCCGGAACAGATCGATCGCCTGGCGGATGATCTCGCCCACTTCCATGCCGGAGCCGCCCAGGCCTCGCCGGCCGATCCCTGGGGCACCCCCGAGCGGGTGCTAGAACCGGCCTTGGCCAACCTGGAAACCCTGGCCCAGCTCGGCCGCTTCCCACCCGATGGGGAGGCGATGACTGGCTGGACCCGGCAGGAACTCAGACTTCTGCAGCCCCTGCTGGAAGCGCGGCGCGAGCGGGGCCGCATCCGCGAATGCCACGGTGATCTGCATCTGGGCAACATGGCTCTGCAGGAGGAGCGCATCCGGGTCTTCGACTGCCTGGAGTTCAGTCCTCCCCTGCGCTGGATTGACCCCATCAGCGATCTGGCCTTCCTGGTGATGGATCTGCAGCAGCGTTGCCACGGCGAGCTGGCCCTGCAACTGCTGAACCGTTGGCTGGAAACCGGGGGCGACCACGGCTCCCTCCCCCTGCTTCCCTGGTACCTGGCCTACCGGGCCTTGGTGCGCGCCAAGGTCACGGCCCTGCGCCTGCAGCAACCAGACCTGGCGCCAGAGGCGGTTGAGCCGCTTGAAGCGGAGCTGGGGACCTATCTGAACCGAGCCCGCCGGGCCATGGCTCCGGCCCGATGCGCCCTGGTGATCACCCACGGCATCTCCGGAAGCGGCAAGAGCCACACGGCCCGCCAGCTGCGGAGCTGGGGCTGGATTCACCTGCGCTCCGATATCGAGCGGCTGAGGCTCCGCGGGCGCTGGGGCTGCGCGAGCGGTGAGGCCCCAGCGCCCGCGGAGCCCGGACAGGATCCCAACCCCTATGCCGCCACTGTGACCGAACACCTTTACCGCAAGGTGTTGCTGGAGGCCGCCGAGGCCGCGCTGGCGGCCGGCCTTTCCGTGGTGGTGGATGCCACCTTCCTCAGACGGGACCTTCGACAGGCCTTCATCGAGCTGGCGCGCCGCCGACGCAGCGGCTTTGGCATCATCGCCTGTTCCGTGCCGCTGGATCTCGCCCTGGTTCGGCTCCAACAGCGCAGGTCCGTCGAGGAGGATCCCTCAGAGGCCGATGCCGGGGTAGTGATGGCCCAACTGGCCTCCCTCGAACCACTCGATCAGGGGGAGAAAGCCTGGATTGTGGACGGCGACGACAGACGACTCAGGTTTGATCCAGGCGAGCTGCCGATCCCCTGATCAACGCTGCCGTGATGGCGAAGGGCCAGAACCTCGGAGCGGGATCGATCAGAACCATTCGGGAACGGCGGCCTCGCGGCTGTTCACGTTCGCCTCCGGGGTGGAGCGGCGGAACTCGAGGGTGATGTTGCGCTTCTGCACGCCATCGGCGGCCACCGCCTCGATCGGGTAGAGCTGCTGGCCGTCGCGGAAG
>Ga0207941_1000017_pt1 | contig 59019 bp, 61 predicted proteins | sample LakMenEpi13Sep12_FD_150695 | JGI IMG/M metagenome (GOLD analysis project Ga0207941, IMG submission 150695) | Freshwater microbial communities from Lake Mendota, WI - 13SEP2012 deep hole epilimnion (SPAdes) | ecosystem: Environmental > Aquatic > Freshwater > Lake > Epilimnion/Euphotic zone ...
AGAAAGCAAAAGAGCCCCTTCGGACTCCACCTTGAGAAACAACTCTTGCGCATAGGTCGTATTGTCGCATCCAAGGGACAACACCGGTTGACTTCCCACCACCCGTAATCGGAGAACCAGCGGGACGAACATCACCGAAATAGTTACCTACGCCCCCACCGCTTTTGCTCAGTTGAGCTACTTCTTTCAGGTGGGAATAAATAGAGGAGACACTATCGGTGAGATGAGTTGAAAAGCACGATATGGCTTGACCACGGTTCGTACCGAAATTGGAAGCTACGGGAGAACTAGCACCAATCCAGCCAGACCACAAGCAGTGAAACAAATCCTCATTCAAAGAAGGGTCTTCGTTTATCTTACTCGCTGTTGACGAGAGCCGAGTCATCATGTCACGGGGAGTTTCACCGGGTAGGAGATAGCCAGAGGAAAGGGTATGGAGAGCCTCCTCATTCATCCAGCTAGGGTGTGTAAGTTCTGTAGTCATGATTCTACTCTATAGTCAAGATTAAAAATGTCTTTTAAATCCTCGCTTTTTAGAACTTTGAGGATGTTCTGTATTACACCTCTGGAAGAAGGCCATTCAAAATTTTGTTTACAAAGCTTAAATAGCTTACCAGATGAGCAGGGTAACTGCTCTTTTATGAATCTGATTTTTTCATCTGTCCATCCTGAATTTATGCGGCGATTAACTGTCTGCTTCCTTACCAATGCCGCCACGAAACTGTTATCCATTCTCTCCCTAGCTTCCTTGGCAATGGCGCTATAGTCCCACTTCCTATTTTGTGAGAGTAAGGGAAGAGTTCCATTCAGGATTTGTTTCCTAGCATTTTCCCTGGCAACAGTAGATCTATCCCAGGTTTCGTTCCCCCTCAAGAAATGGTGAGTACCGCTTTCAACTAGTTTTTTCTGGTGCTCTGATACCCTTATAGAGTGCTCTCCGGATGTATTGAACTTTAGGAGGTTGAGAGTACCCCGTTCTAAAGATGTCTGGGCACTTTTCTTAGAGCTTAAAGACTGATCCCATGTTCTATTTTGCGGGAGAAGATGGTGAGTTCCTTCCCTAATGGCTCTTTTTATTTGCTCTTTGCAGGCTAGAATTCTAGCTTCCTCACGGTTAATCAAGCCTGACAAAGTTTTCCAAGCGATCCTGTCTAGTTCATTTCCAGTTCTATGCCACTCACACCAATGAAACATAGAGTGCCTTACAACCGGTATAGGGGGAGTTATATTACCAGGGTCGTTTGACCCTCCGGCGTGCTTAGGGATGATGTGGTGTTTGTGCATTACACTAAAACCAGATCCAGGGTTTTTAGGTTTACGCCCATGAAATCTTGAGTTGGCTTTGCTACATAGGAATCTCCTGATTTGGCTTGGGCAAAAACGTCCGTGCTTGTAGCACCGGCCATGATTGGATGAAACCACTCCTTAACCCTATTAGCGGCATCTAAATCCACTTCAAAAATGGGAGCAAATCCCCCGAGAACCCCCAATCTTTCATTCCCCCGCATACGAAGATAGTTTTTTGCATCGTACAGGGTAATCTTGGATAAGTTACGGCCTTCAAAGATTTGGTCTAGAAAGGCTTCTTCATTCTGGATCACCATGCGGAACCCCTGAGAGATGGCCTCAGTTTCCTCATTAGTAAGTGGTTGCTCTTTGATTAACTCCCTGAAAAGTTTAATTCCAGTATCGCTATGGAGCTGTTCATCAAGCGCACTCCAACTGATAATCTGGGCAATTCCCTTGAAGCGACCGTCTAAGTTAAGAGATAGGAGAACAGCGAACGAACTAAAGAGGGAGACACCTTCCCCAGCACCACTGAACACGGCGAGAGACTCCTTAATGCTACGATTCTCAAGAAAGTATCCAATCTTCTGTCGTGCTACAGGGTCCCCCAGGAATGCCTCAAACTCATCAAGTCCAAGAGTGTCTGAAAGAAGATTGTAAGCCTCTGCATGGACTATTTCGGAGAAGGCAAATGCTCTCGCTACTGCCGCGATTTCGTGTTTAGGGAACCAGTCGGGAATCTTGGACCAATAATCACTAACGTGACACTCTAACTGAGTAAAACCACGGAGAATACCTCCAATAATCTCTCGTTCATCTTGAGTGGCATTCTGCCAGTCTCGGACATCACTTTCAAACTGAGCTTCCTCTGGTCCCCAGATGGAGAGGCGGGCTTTTTGATAAATTTTGAAGTATTCAGGGTACTCAAAAGCACCGTTAATTTTGTAGGGTTCTCTGTATTCTCTGATGCTAGGCATTGTGCTATGCTGTCATTTGGTCATGGAAATTGTTTGGTATTTGTTTGTTTTAAGGGTAGTCAACTGTTAGTTGCTATAACCTTCGAGTTTGGCATACTTGGCCATACGATCATTTTCTTTTACTATCGCTTCGGTAAGCTCAATTTGAGCTTTTTGAAACTGTTCGATGATTTGTTTGTTTTTCTTGTACTCCCCATACATAGCAATTCTACCGAGGATGTAAATCAACGATAAATTACCGAGGACACTCCCTAACGCTACTGCCAGGGTCATTGTTAAAAACGTCATTTCTTCCGATAGAGAAATTTGTTGTGATTTTAATTTGTGGATTAGGAAACGTCCAGCATTCCCCATTACCGTCTAAAAAGACTACCCAGAGGAGATCATGTTCCTGTGAGTAGTCAATAAGGAAGTGAGCCCAACCCTTACCTTTAGGTGTTTCCATAGGCAACGCAGGGTTAAGTTGTAAAATCACTTACCTTGCCCGCGATATTTCTTTTTGGGGTTTGGATTAGCAGAGGTTGCAGAGAATTTCGTTCTTTTTGAGTTTCCCTGGTATGTCTTCTTTTCAGAGGGGACGATTTCCCGTTGATTGGTTAGTGATTTGACTTTTGCCATTTTGATTTGGTATTAGTTTGAGTTGGTATGCGTCCAGGTGGAAATCACCAAATACCGGGAATAATTTGCCCAGTAACAGCATAAGAGCCAAGAGCTGCGATAATTCCAAGCATAGCCAATCTCCCATTTAGGGCTTCACCGGCCTTATCCCACGCAACCATTGGCCTATAGTCTTCATCAACTAGGGTCATTTCGGGTTCGATGGCAAAATGGTTAAGGACACCTTGGTCGTCTTTTGTGGTTGTCATTGTTGGTTGGTTAGTTGATCGATCGGTCAGTCAGTCACTTAGTCAGTAACACTGCCATTATAGCAAGTCCTTAATGAAAGTCAACGGGTGGGCTGCTCTCGGGCGTGCTATCTTCAAGTTGGGCACGTTTCTTGAGGGCCTTCATTCTCTTGCGCTCCTGCAACCATTTGGCAAAATAAGACAGTTCTCCCTCTGTATAGATGGAGGGGTTCTTTAAGGCTTTCTTTACTAGTTTTGTTCTTTTAGTCATCGTGATAGTTCCTGTAATCTAATTTCTATGGGCTTGAAGTAATCAATGAGAATTTGCATCCCTGACTTAGGGTCCATACTGCCGCAAGTATAGCAATCTAGCGCCACAGAACCCATTTCAGGGAAAGTGTGACAAGATATATGACTTTCAGCCAATGCGTACACTATGGTAACACCTTGGGGTGTGAATTGATGGGAAAATTTATTTAAGACCGTGGCACCCATCGTAGCTACGGCTTTATCAAAAGCCAACTGAATGGCTAGTATGTTGTCCAAACGGGAAAATGAAATCCCGTACAAAGAGCAAATAACATGTGTTCCCAATTCACGGTACCTCCTTTGCCGCTAAAATTTGTTTGACCTTTTCACGAAATTCAGATAAAGTAGCAGCACCAACATGGTGCCCAAGGAATTTGCCATTACTCCTTAGAAATACATAAACTGGCAGGTCTATGGTATAATCTGCATTGATTGCGTGTCTCTCTAGGCACTGGTAGACTCTAATTTTTGTTAGGTCGTTTCCATGACTGATAATGTCATCTAAGTCCGTTTCCTGATAAGCAATCTCTGGAAAGCCCTCGATAACAGACTTATCATGTCTGCTCATATGCTTGCAAATTTCGCAGTTTTTATCAAAAACTTTAGTGGCAATAACTGTGGTCATTATCCCAAGGGGTTTGTAGGATTTAAGGTAAATTTACCCTATCATCGAAAAAGATCGATAAGCTCAGGGTGCTTCTTCCGGAAAGATGTCGTGAACCTGGCCACGCAGCTACTTACCGCTTGTTTGGTTACTCCAAACTCCTTTGCGATTTCGGATTGGGTCAACTTGGTGTGATTAAATAGGCCATACTTCGAGCAAATGATTTTGAACCCTTGCGTATCGGGTCCGCCGTAACGATCCAATAAAATTTTCTTAATTTGTGGAACATCGATTTTAGGGTTTATTTCACCCTCGTAGCCGACATCAACTTCATCAATACTTTCTGTGTACTTAGGGTGCTTATTTTCCTTCCTAGCAGCCCCCTGGATGGCCTCACGGACCTTCCAAAACATCCAAGTCATGGGAACTACGTTGCGGCTCAAATCAAAGGTTCTGATGCCATTGACGATGCCGATTCTTCCCTCTTGGACAAGGTCTTTCTCCATGTGTTTGGGCACCATGTATAAATACATATTCACAAGTTTGTGAACCAATGGTGTGAATTGAACGATAGTTTCCTCAATGGACTTCTCATCACCATTTACGGCTTTGCGGAAGGTTTCAATTGTGTAAGCCATTTTCTCTCTCTTTGCTTGGTGTTTGGTCTTTTAGTGTCAATTTAGGGCATAGGTTAAACCCCTAGAGTCCTCCTGCCCAGCAATCAAATCAAGCTGATCCTTGAATAAGTGCGTTTAATTTCAATCGTTATTTGACGAATAGTTAGGGGGACCCGGTAGATTCTCCCGCATTACCCAAGCTGTGGCTGCTTTCTGGGACATCCATGCCTGTAGCAATTGCTTGCACAGACCTTGAAGGACTTTTAGATCAGTAGTGGAGTCTATAACTCTACCCATCCTCTCTAGTTCAAATTTTTGCCCCATAGTTAATTCCAAGGGGTTAGCAATTCCGTCAGGATTCATAGTGATTCATAGTATAAAACAGGTATTCCGGCCTCATAGAGGATGTCACTTGCTGTAGTTAGGCTATCTTTCCAGCTTCCGTGGTAGGAGTTCAAGTTAGGGCAGACGATTCTTTTGATCCCTGCACCAATGAGCACACTAGCACATCCGCTGCATGGCGGGAAAGTGATGAAAGCCGAACAGCCGTCAGTGGACACACCTTCTTTGGCCGCCCATACAATGGCATTTTTCTCAGCGTGAATGATTACATTATTTTTGAAAGTCTTGTCATTCAACCTTATCGCAGTATCTGCTATTCCATTTGGGAAGCCATTGTACCCAGTAGAAACTATGCGATTTTCCTTGACCAAGACGCAACCGACTTTTTTGTATGGGTCTTTGCTCCAGAGTTTAATGTCTTCAGCTAGCTGAATCCAGCGGAGATCCCATTTTGTAAGATGGGGGTTCTGATGATTCAATCTCTCGGTAGTCACTTAAGGCTTCACTGAATTGTTTGCAAATGTGTTTCTTCGTTGTAAAGACTTCTTCATCACAATTTGCTATTTCTGTATAGATATTCCACAGGGATTCCGTATGTGCCAAACCATATTCCACTTGGAAGTAGGATAGAAGAATAGCAAGGTCAGGAAGGGAGCATGAGATGGTTCTCATCTCTTGGAAGGAGCAATCAGATGCCTTTAGTACGGGTCTATTTTTGGGTGGAATTGCCACTTTGTTGGGGGTACGGTCAGGGGCACTCATCGATTATCCCCACTTCCTGCGATGACCCCTCTCTCCTTTCTAGATGCAAGTTTGTCAATGTTTTGCTGTGCGATTGCATTAAGATCGGTCCCCATTTCTGTAGCTAATTGGGCAACATACCAAAGCACATCCCCAAGCTCATCAGAAACAGATTTTCGGACCTCGTCTGAAAGAATGCCGGAATTATCCCGGATAACCTTCTTAAGTTTATTTGCGATTTCGCCAGCTTCACCAACGATGCCAAGAGCAGGATAGGTGAATTCTGAGCCCATATTAGGGTAGATGGCGGTTTCTCGGGCTCGATTTTGATAATAGTTAAAATCCATAGACGGTGTGTGGAGCGAAATTGTAACTGTTTTGGTGTCAAACCCTTGGTTTAACAAGATGACCTTAGCACAGATGGCACGTAGCTGTCAACACGAGCCCAGTCAGACCGATAGCAACCGGTAGCAACCGACAGCAATCAGTACCCAACATCAATCTCCTGTGCATCACCAGATTCTACCATCTCAGACCATGAAATGCAAGCGACCCCAATCGTGAATCTAACTTGAGTAGGGGTACTTCCTGCAAATTGTGCAACTTTTTTAAGCAAAGTCTGGTAGTATCTCACTTCACCTTCGAAATCACTCACTTGGAGAGACGGAATAATGACGCAAAGCGATAGGTCGTGGCCCTCCGTAATGAACTCTAGTAAATGACTTTCCCTGTGGATGATGGATTGAATAATGTCATTTTTATCCCTTCTTAACCTAACTAGGATTTCATTCCATTCGGGGCTCGATTGGTTAAAATCACTAATGGCGTCATCACTAGCTGCAAAATTTCCAAAAGTTACTTGAGGTTCATCCGAAATCAACGTGGTAACCACAATGTGAGTTAGGTAGACACCGTCTGCTGAGGATTTCCCCCTTTTCTGAACAGAATTCTGGAGGTAAATTGCCGGGTCAATGTGTTTGTTTGTCATTTTGTTTCAGGGTTTTTCGTAAGTTATGCTTCCACCATTGTTGATGATTTTGATGGGGTCATTGTGAAGGACGGCTCTGGTGTTGTTTTCAGTCCTATTAAGTCTGACGTTGCCCTCTTTGCCGAATAAGGGGTGTTTAGCCAACAAGTCCCTAACATGGCGTTTGGATTCAATGCTGAATGCCCCGAAATAACGGTCAACTGCGTTGTTTTCTGAGCCAGACGTTGTTGTTAGAGGGTTGTTGGGTCTAGGTTTTTCCGATTGGTTGCCTTTGGGGTATTCCTCCTTTAGGTCACCTTTTGGTTGGCTTAGGTCATCCCTGGATTTTACCTTTCTTTGAAGACTCTTACCAATTGGAAAAGAACCAGCAGCATTTTTATAGCCACCTGTTGAATTCAACGGTGTTGGAGTATCCGGTAAGTTAGACTCAAATAGTTCCTTCATTGTGGGATACCACCAATGGACATCAGGTTAAAGGTAACCGCAAGCTAGGCAAGAATCCGAGGCATAGCCCCGAAACTTTATCATTCACTCTCCTGACACCAACAATATAGTTGGAAGAAAAATACTCACCGGGTTGTGGGATAACGTAGTTATACTTGACAATCTGCCAAATTGGAACCAGAAAAAATGCATGTTCCAGGTCTTCGATGCCCTTTACACACAATTTAGCCAGGAGTCTAGGGGTATAGAGCTGGCAGTAGGTTTCGACTTCTTGTACAGTCCCGACTTTATCGTAAAGATTAGCGGGGTCATCGATGCAACTGAGACCTTCCGATTCTAGTTGTTCTTTAAGTCTTAGTTGCTTTTGGCATTCGTATGTAAATGAGTCCACGAAAGTATCCTGGTCGTTTGTATGTAAGTTCATACTTTTACCCCCTTCGCTTCAAACATTTTTTCGCAAGCTTCTTTCCTAAGAATTTCAGCCCTATCTGGTGAATAGCCCTCGTTTGCCATCCATTTGTCTTGGCATTTAGCTTTAGGATCAAGGATCCTATTTTTGTAGACACCCTCGACTTCACCCAATAGCCCGATTGCCTCGCGGACTAGGTCCTCTTGGGCATAGCGGCAGTTTTCCCAGTTTTCGATGATGTAGGAAGCTTCACCACCAATTTTAAAGCCATCCCTAAGGACTAACTTTTCAATCATCTCCTTGATGATCATCAGGGAAGTTTTTTCTTTAGTTTCCTTCCTAGCGCCAGTAGTCTCATCAAAGAGCATTTCCCGGCCAAGTGAAATTGACTTCTTGACTGATTCCCACCTTAGCTCTCTGAATCCCTGATAGTAGTGGGTAGAGGGTCTACCTACATTGCACCAGTTATCCTTAAGTAAAGGCATTAAGTGTTGGCAACTGGGGTCAACCCCCACAAAATAGAGGCTCTCCAGGTAATCATAAAGGACATTGGGTGTCAATTCCGGCATTCTTTCATCTATGTTTCCTGTGCGGATAAAATGAGCAAACGCCATAGCATTGACTAGGGCTTGGGTAACATCTGCCTTGAATCGAATTCTTTGCCGAGTAGTCCAATAACGGACTTCAACTTGGAGGCGATTGATGGTGGGATCGGAGTCGTCGTTGATGATATCTAGGAACCTATCAGTACAAAGCCTTAAGCACCATAGATACAAAGCGTCTTTGCTTACCCCTAGTTTCTCTTCGAGGTACGGGATATGAGACTTTGGCCTGAGGTCAGGGGTGCCTTCAGATACGGTGCCTTCCAGATTTTCCTTGTTTTTTGCTACCTCATATTCTCTGAATGTGCTGATTAGCTTAATGCGGTCAATACCTTGTATTAAAGAAAGGTCGTTAATCTTTCCCCAGGGGTTACCCTGCTGAATGTTACCATTCAGAGTAGACTATATCTTCACCCTTCGTTTCCTTTAGGTTGGAAGGGGACACTCGTTTCGGGTCACTTGACCCTACTCCCTCTCGGGATAGTCGTTAGGCGTGACCTACTCCAAATAACCAAACTCGATCTTCTTTTCCTTCAAGAGGGTTTGCGCCATTTCAAACGCCTTCCTCTTGCCGAGTTTGTTTATGTTGAACTGCTTAGTGAATCTTATTTTGGTAACGGGGTGCGTCAAGTGAACACGATAGTATTTGTAGTTGTTGTTTTCCCGATAGGAAATACCTATCGTCCCCGTGTTACTTCGAGACCATGTACGCCGGGCTTGGGTGTTACCTTGCTGAGACACAATTCTCAGATTCTGTTTTCTATTGTCTAACCTGTTACCATTGATGTGGTCAACCACAGTTGTGCGACTTGGTAAGCGGTCCATTATCAGATTTGCAACAGACCCCATGCCTTCCTTAGAGCAGTAGGCATACCCTGTGTTAGATACTCGCATTTTTCCAACTTTTGCGAAATCCTCCACATCTAGAAAAACAGAGTGCTTGTAAATTTTAGATTCAACAATTACTTCTACATATCCGTTATGTAGAATAGCAGTATTCTTGATCACAGAAATCTCCTTGACTTCAAGGTGAGTAGGTTTATTAGCACGGGATTGTCCTTATAGCAAGGAGTTCCCCCGTTTAGAGTGTGTTTTTTACTGAGCGTTACCGCCCAGGGGAACTAGAGAGTTAATCCCCGGATCTAGGTCATAAGCAAACTTACTATTCCAATCATTGGAATTCAGAAGCATGACGGTTTTAGGCCAGATTTGCTCTGAAGTTTGGAACTTGTCTTCTACTTGTAATACCATGTGTTCAAACGGTGTCGCTAGTTCCGTTCCGGGACTTAACCCAGCTAAATGTTACCATTTAGAGCAGACTATATCATATTCCCTTGGGAATCTTCCCGTTTCGGATCGCTTGATCCTACTCTCTTTCGAGATAGTCGTTAGGCTTTGTATCCCCATGGTTTCATGCCTTTAGAGCAGAAAACTCTGAAGATACCTTAGCACGGTAGGTTGCCCTTAAGTATCAAAGGGTATTCCCCGTTTAGAGAAGTTTTCTCTAGGACATTACTGACCTAGGGGGCTACTAGTTAACCCATTTGTGATCATGATCTTAGTCTCCTCAGCAGAAAGGAATTTCTTAAGAGAAGATAAGGATGTGTCGTCTTTATCCTATTGTTCGGTCAAACTTCGTTACAGTTCAACCCGAGGTTTCCCTCAGCTACAGGTTTCCCAGTAGAGCAGACTATATCTTCATCCCTACTTTCATAGGGAGCTTCGCGTTTCCCCTCACTTGAAGGTACGGAGTAAACTCCTAGTCGTTGAGCCTCTTTAACATGTTGGTACCATATTGAAGTTGGCTGCTGATTGCCCATTGTTTCATCCTCTAGGATTATTAGTTAGTGTTGAGCCAACTACCCGAGGCTCTTAGGGGTTTCCAGCAAATAGCGAAGTTTTACTTGCGCAAAAGTCTACGCAATGTCACTCATCGCAAAGGACTTAACACCAAATCGTTCTTCAGTGGACTTAAAAGTCCAGATCGAAAATCCGCATTTGGAAAAAGCAGCGGTCATACTATTGAAGCATTCGGATTTCCCAAGTCCAGGATCCTTACCAACTACAACTCCTGCCATACGGGCAGTATGTTGAACTGCTTTGTCTTTACCTGGTGGGAGGTGATTAGATCTACCTACCCCAATCCTCCCAATAATTAGCTTGAGAATTTCTAACTCAGCTTCTGGAAAAATCGTGAATACATCCGACAATTTAACCTGACGAAGCACAGGATCGAACCAATCCCTGTCCGGGACCCAAATCCGGGGATTAGTTACAACAGTTCCCCCCAACCTGGCCATCGGATCAAACGTATGGGCAAAATCAAACTCTGGGTAGAAATTTTTCGATTGGCTGATTTTTTGCATCTTCAACAGACGGGCCGTAAAAGAAGCTAGATCGCTATCGCCTGGTTTCGGACGGTGTAGCGGCTCCCAGAAAGTTCGAACTTCATCTTCGCACAACCCAGGATAAAACACCTTCTCAATGTCTTCAAAATCCGCCATTTCGGTGATGTCTTGAAGTGGTTTGAAGGTATGGGGATACTTAATCCCTTTGACTTCCGGGGGGGCCGCAGGTTTTAGGATCCGGTGATTAACGTGGGGTGCCCCTTCTACGAGGTCTAGGATGTAACCCTTCGCCTTTAGTAGGGCAATACCCTTATTATACAACTCACTTACCCTGACAGGCTCTTTTTTCTTCTTACCTTTCTTGTCTTCGGAGTCTTTTGGATTCTCCCCCTCGTCTTTTTCTGAGGAAAAAACCCTAGCCTTCTTCAATTCTTGGGCTTGATTGAAAATGGCGATTTCTTGTTTGGTACTCCCTGTACCACCTGAATAGGGGTCTGGCATTTGGTTTCTATAGTAGTTTAGTGGTCGGACAAAGAAAGACCCCGGTTGATGCCGGGGCTAGTTTTAATCCGGGTCAGTTCCCTCGTGGAGATCAGAAAGCGAGAGAGAAGCTTTCAGGGTCTTCCACGAATGTTTGGCATCTTAGGACGCATTTTGCGGTTGGGAAGCCATTGTAGTCCCCGTGTTCAGTGACTTTGAGCACAGCGGGTGAATCAGGAGTAATAACTGGATCAGCAGCTAATGTCTTCTTGAGGGCATTGTTAGGTTCAACGATAGCCCAATCAGAAACCTCCCTTTCTTCGGTGACCCATTCACCTTCAACTTGAGTGCGAATCGGAGCAACAAAGGGCTCGGAAACTTGCACTTGCATGAAGTACTTGGTCCCGTATTGACCACCTTCTTTGGCACGGTAAGTCGTTACGTTGTACTCACCAAGGGGCAAATGTGCTACCTTAAGAAAAGGTCCAACCATGCGCTCGCCGGTACCGAGAGATTCACCGCGCTTGCTGAGGTCACTTGCGATTTGGACTTTTTCAGCAATTGCTTCGGGATTCTCACCGAGGAGCAGATCCAGTAGTTCTACTGAGATTTTATCTTCGTAGTCAGCGGAACGGATGGGAATTGGCAGCGTGTACAGGGTACCGTCAGCGGTTGCTGAAACTGCGAGAGCAGGCTCTTTGTATTTGCCAATTTGTTCTTCCTTGAAGGAAAGTTTGGTTCCCTTCCCGATGTTTTCGGTGGTGATTTTATCTGTGCTTACTAGCAGGGGGATGTCACGATCACCCCAACGGATGACTAGTCCTCTTTCTTCCGTAGAGAAGACAGTAGGAGAGTAAAGGCGCTTGAATACACCGTTTGCATCCGCACGAACAGTAAATGTGTTGGATTCCATGTCAAAATCTTCGCCAGTCAATGCTTTGAAGATAGTGGCAAGGCCCAGACGGTATGTCTCAGGGAGAGCTTTGTTCGGGATGTCGGTGTATGCCTTGACGTAGGTTTTAGACTCAAGGCGAGCGCGATTTTTGTCGTCGAGTTGAGGATTGATTTTAAGTGTTGCTACGGCCATTTTTTGTTCTTTGAGTAGAATGTGTGGTTCCATGCTCTATTGCTTGGCACATTCATCTCTATTGTAGTAAGGTGCCCCCGAAAGTCAACGGGCCTAATCAGAAGAGCCTGTTTGCCACAAAATACTCAAACCACTGGTTTGCAATTACCATGCCCCCCAAGCCAAAAGTAGCGTATGCAGAATTTGAGTCACTTTTTGGTTTCTGCCCATAGGAAGTCAGGTACCGATAAAAATCTGATTTTGTTGAAACTTTGACTAACGAGCTATTGCCTGGATATTGCATAACCACCGAGTTGAACTCCCTTTGTTCTGCTGCTGTAAGGGCCCTACCTAGGGGTTTTGCAGCAAGGTTAGGGTTGGGGTTGGGGTTGGGGGGAGGGTTGGTTGAAAATGTTGAGGGTTGGTTGGGTGGCCGGTTGAGGGTTGGTTGGGCGGGAGCCGGTTGAGTGGTCGGTTGTGATTGAGATATGGACTTGGCAGTTGCTGCCTCCTGAGAATTCAACTTAAACGCACCAGGACCCGTTGCAGCGTAGGCAAATACGTCATCCAATGACCAAGCATACCTGACCCAATTTTCTATGGACCCATACTTACCAACTAACCCCAGGGTATTAACAGCAACATCCAACCAATTTTTACCAATTTGTGGGTTCATAAAAGTGCCGAGGCCATTCGTCCTTGAGGCTTGGATAGAAAGATTCACTCCGCCATCACTTTGTTCGTACTCAACTGAGTTAACAATCCAATCTTCCATGGACCCCCCAGAGAACCCAGGAATAAATATTATGTCGCATGGCTTAATGCCAGTCAAGGCAGGGCACATAAACAAATTTGCAGAAAGTTTAGCAGTTCGTTCTCTTTGTAGAAGGTGCTTTTTAAATTCCCCCTCCTCATTACCTTCTAGCCTCATACCTGGCCTAGACATGGAGCCAAAGGTTCCACCTGCACCGTTTGTGTTTTTAGCGTTTTGTGATACTTGATTTTTTAAGTCTTGGGTAGATTTAAAGGTAAATCCAGTTTCGCCCAGTGTTATATCAAATCTTTGAACTTTGGGGTTAGTGCTCCTGGTGTTTCGTCTGGTTTTTTGTCCGGGGGACCATTCTGAAGTTTTTGTCATAGAGTCTATCATAGCAGGCCCTAAGAAATATCCAAACCGTATAGCCGGGTATGTATAAGATCGCTGGCCAGGTGGTCTATAACCAACTAGCCTGGAGTAGTCGTCTTTAGTATAACCTATTTCCACTAACTTACCGTTTTCTAATTTTTTACCGAGCCAAGAATACGGGGGAAATATAACTACTCCAGGTAAATCACTAGACACATACCCACTACCTCCCGATGGTAATCTGCTCATTAAATTGTGGAAAAAAGCTATGTTTCCATTCTGTCCTACAATATTTTCAACCGACTGGGAGAATGTGGTTCCTTCGGAGTAATTTGACAGGACTTTAACTTTTCCTAGCTCCTCACCCACTTTGTCTGCGAAAGAAATTAAGGTTTTAGGAGTTGTATTATTAGGGTAGAGACGATTAAGTGCCTCTTTTATGCCAAAAAGTTGTTCAACGCTATCTAATGCCCTAAGAAGGGTTACACCATTTTCTACAGTGACAAAGCTCTTTATGTAACCTTCACAGAGGCCATCCAACTCAGAGTAAAGGCGAACGGTGATGTCCATGTTGCGCCCATAGCTCTCTGTCTGTCCAGCCCACACAAAGGAAAACGCAATGGCAGGGCCACTCGGATAGTAGTACTTAACGATGATCGTTTTATCATATTTATCCCTAACTAGGCGCTCATATTCCCTATAGGCTAATGCGCTAGGGTTCCAACTCATAGACCCTGACGGTGTTTGGCCCTCCTCATGGATATTGACTTTTACATTGTAAACCAATGGTTGCGGCCCATCGGACCCTGGCCATTTCTCTGCGCCTTTAAAGAAGGTGATATTCTCGTCCCCCCAATAAACCTCGCAGCGTGGTATCAGTAAATCTCCGCCCATTTTATTCTCCTTGGTTATGCGTAATGGTTTCTCATTTGTTCAACTGCCATGCTAAGCCTCGTTACGACAATAGTTGCCAGTTCTTCTGGATCTTGGCCCGGTTGTTGATAGATGGTGATAGGGGCATCCACATTCATACCCCCAAATCCTTCTGAGGAGTTCATGGTGTAGGTAGCTACCTTAGCCCCGGCAGGCATCATTTTTTTCTTCCAGGCTTCTGCTTGTTGGCGGGTAGAGAAAAACGCAGGATTTGACGAACCTAGGGCCATGGCCACGCTACCTTTGCCGGATAAGTCCTGTTGGGTGTACTGCCGTAGATACTGGTCATACATTTTTTTCAGTGTGTCATAGGACTTCACTGGTTGATTATAATAGCTTTTACCGGATAAAGTTGGGAATGACGCCCACTCCGGTGCTAATTTATTAATGGATGAGGGGGAAAAATCAAATGAAGATAAATTTATACCTCTGCGGGCTATTAATTGCAAAGCCATTCTATCTTGATCAACTTCTGTAAAGCGACCACCACCTAAACTCTTGTATGTGTCTGGCATTATCTGGTAAGCCCCAGCCGCAGCAGATGCGTACCCCCCCGACCTTATAACTTTGTCTGGGTGCCTAGACATGTCGGAAAACGTACTTCCTCCAAATAAAGTTTGATAGCCCCTTGGGCCGGACGTTCCTTCCGCAAATCTAATTACCGATAATAGGGCTTTAAGTTTGGGGGACAATGACCCCATTGCTATGGTGCCAGATGATCCGGCCAGCAAATCCTGACCCATTAGACTACTGGATGAACTACTAGCCTGTTCATTCTTCAGGGTGGTGCTAATCTGCTCCAAAGCAAATAACATACTATTTAGAATACCCATCTTGTTGCTAATTACAAAGAGGGCCGACTTTAGATTGCCTAAGGTAGTTGCGGATGTTTGGGTATTTTTTGCGGTTCTGGCGGTTTCAGTTGCGGTTCTGGCAGTATTGGGATTGATTTTAGCTATGTTTGTTGCTGTCTGGACATTGGATGTTGCGGCAGCAGTTATTTGAGCTGGAGACGGCCCCCCGGTGGCAGAAGTAGTTGAGCCACTTGGTTTTCCACCTAATATGGCCTTGGCTTCTTCTATGTAAGCCTTCAGTTCAACAATTCTATAAATGTCTAAGTTCTTTTTGGTATTAATTTCTGCTTGGGCCCCCGTAATACCTGATTTCAGGGCACCAGACCCCCTTAAACTATCGTTATAGGCATTGATTCTGGCCCTACTTGACATTTCCCCACGTTTGGCTTCATCAAAATCTTTCCAAGCCCCTGGCTGATTGAATTTCATTCTAACCCAAGCCAAAAGGGTAGCTAACCCCTTGAGTCCCATCTCTAGTGCCTGGAAAGCCAAAGTAAAAGGGGCCATGGCTATACCCATAGCATTTATTCCAGGAACTGCTTTACCAAGAGCCCTACTCAAATCTCCGAATAATTTAAAAACGATCTCAACAGATTTCATCAACCCCTGGAAAGAACCCCAAATGTTCTTAAAAATTTCTGACAGTGGTTTCTCCAACAGTTGCCCAAATTTAGCACCTAATACAGCACCAAGCAAAGGTCCTACAATGGGAATCCACCCCAACAGCACTGACCCAATTGCAGCGCCAATCGCCGGACCAGCGCCAGATGCCAAAGAGTCAAATACATTCTTCCCTTGAAACAAAGAAATTATAGTCTGCAACGCAGCCCCAAATAAAAGGAGTCTCCCTGAAAGCCCTCTGAAGGTTTCTCCGATTTTAGCTATGTTGGTGGCCGCTACACCCCGAGCTAATCCCCCTATATTAGCAGCTCCCCCCATAGCTAACCCTGATACCGACCGGGCCAACCCCAAACCAACCGATCGTGGTGCGCCGGAAATAACCCCCGGTAAACCCCTGACAGTAGCCGAAGCCCTGGCCATTAACCTAGGGGCTGCACCCAAACCCCTCTCAATAAAGGTTCCAAGCCTACCAAATAATGATAACAATCCGAAAGTAATAATCTGCTGAATGATGGGCATACCGACAGTTAATGCTGCCAATATGGACATTTGCATCGGGGCAGCTTGGAACAAGGTTTGTATCGTATTGCCAATTACCTTAAAGAGGGACTCAAATACTAACTTAACTCCTTCAGACCCTTTAGTCGCTTTCCAACCTTCAGCCAAACCTTCGGCGAATGGCCCTGTCGCCACAATGTTTGTAGCTCCGGACATAATATCACCCAGCATTTTAAGGGTTGACCCAATGGCACCGCCAATGGTTTTACCGATGAAATAGGGGAAATCTGTCTGGAATAGTTTTGCGAATAGGTCTTTAGTGATTCCCGCCAAATCCGCATTTGGCCTCATTAATTTTTCCCTGACGCCGTAGAATCCCTTTAAACCAAACTTATCGTCGAGGACCCTGATAAAATTAGTTAAGGCCAGAACAAAACCTCTTGCACCAGCCGTCTTCTTAATTGCTTGCCCTGCGGGGGAATTTAAACCCATACTATTGGCAATATTTTCGAATCCTTTGGTGTAGTAAATAAAGTTCCTATAAAAATCTTGAGCCGCATTCATCATGGGCATCATCAACTCAGCAATACTCCTCAATGGGTCCCAAATTTGGGGCAGTATCGCCGTCAACTCACTAAGTGGCAAACCGAAACCTTTTATGATTTTAGAAATTATTTCAAATAAACTATAGTCTTCTTCTGCTGCTAGTGCCGCATCTTTAACCACTTGCCCTTGTTTATTTAGGTAACGACCATACTCATCAATTGATTTGCCAATTTTACCAAACTTTCTACCAAGGCCAAATAGACCGACCTCCGGGTCTAGGAAAGAAGATCTAAACGCTTCAAGGAAACCACTTGTCGAGTTTTTATATGCCTGAATGACTTCATTCGGCAGGATCATATCAAGCAATTCCATGACGACTCTAACCCGGTCAGGTCCCCCTGCTTTTGTGGCCGCTAGTTTCTTCTGCATTTCCGGGTCCTGGAATGCGCCTGTAAAGATAGGGTTGTTCCTAAAAGCCACATATTTTTGGAACATCTTCGGACCAATAGCCGGAGCATTAATCAATTGTTCGATGAGCTGAGGGGTTCCCAAAGGTGATTTAGTTGGGTTGCCCATACCAATCAACACGGACTTCTCTGTTAACTTCTGGATTAGGACTCCTAGAGAATCCATCTTATCGCCAACTTTAGCTCCAAATTCCTGGCCCAGTTTTGTAAACCCCTTTGGGTCATTTCCCATTGCGGTCATTACCGTGTCAGAGAGCAACTTCCCCTGCTTAACGTAATCTTCAGTGGCCCCTGGTAAAGCAGCAGCAGATTGTGCGAGCTTGTAGTTAATTCTCTGCAGTTCTCTCATTGCTGAAGAGAAGTTTGGGAACATGTTCAGCCCCTTACGTTGACTGATGGCAAACAAACCTCCAGCAGCCTGGATGTCTGACATTTCATCTTTAATTCGTTCCCCAAATGCGCTTGCAAAATACTGGAAGGGCTTTTCCATTAGGTTGACACCCATTTGGAAGCCGCTTAGTATGGCCCCGGAAATTGTGTTGGCAATCTGATAGCCCATAATTTGTGAGGCGAAACCACCCCCACCATATCCACCGTAGCCACCACGGCCATAACCCCTTCTACCATATCCACCACCGCCACCACCTCCCCCGCCGGTAGGGCCACCCCCACCATTACGTTGAGTTTGATTTAACCTTTGAGCAGCGGCATTGGCAGCATTGACAGACCTGGTGTAGGAATTCATTGCTGTAGTGGACGACCTCAGTTGAGATGCTCTTGCGGCCAAAGAATTATTAAAGGCTCGACTATTGATTGTCAATTGGGCCATCTGCATGTTCAGTGGCGCCACAGATTGACCCAGGGTTTGGAAGTTTGTCCGTAGCTGGTTTAGGGTGTCATTAATCCGGTTTAACTCGGGGGTAATATTATCAGTAAAATTCCCGATTAAGGTAAATTGTCTTTGTGTATTACTCATCTATTTCCCCCTTGTCTTTGATCCTGAGGGTCTATGCCCCCCTTAACATTTGGATTAGATGCCGGTGTTTGTACGCCTGCAACCTGTCGGGCAGTTTCATTATTACTGGAAAGTAATTTAGAGACAGCATCAGCCACAGTAGGCAAAATCGACGTTCGCCCAATCAACGCAATATTGGCTAGGTCCCTACCACTAGTAACCTGATAAGGCGGTACCTGGACAAATGAAACATCAACCGTAGCCCTCGTTGTATTGCCCGACAGATCCCTCATCAATTCCTTTACATTGACACTCTTTATTACAAAATACCCGCCATCAGCACCGTTCAACCCATTTCCATATAGTTTATTATTTGCCTGGACGTAATAGACCGGAACTTTAATGTATTTGTTTTTAGTATCCAGGGTGAAATTCATTAAATTTTCTAATCTAGCAATTTTATCCTCAACTGACCTGCCCCTTGAAAAACCCTCCACAAGGGCATCTGACAGTGTAAGGTCTCTCATGCTTTTTGACCCCGAGATAACGGGCGGCTGATTAGTACCAAACATAGGGACACGCTCGACTTGGGCTTCACTGTTCCATGAGATACTTTCCGGAGCACAAATGAAATTCCAACCACCAGAGAGTGACTCCGCGAGAGACACACTAAGGTCAGAATTTGCAAAAAGATCCCCTAAAGGTAACCCCCCAGAACCTGACAAGTAATTAAAAAATTCCTCACTCCCTACTAAGGGAAACTTACCTTTAAAATCAGGCAGAGACAAGGCAAGATCCATCTCCTTAGAGAAAGCGGCAGCCGTGTCAAAATTTGATGCCGCTATATAACCCCCTGACGTTTCAGCAAAGGCCTCCCTAGCATTTAAACTTGCTTTTGATTTTGGATTAACTAACCAAGATGCAGATTCCCTAGCAGCCCCTGAAAGAGCAGGTATAATAGAAAAAGTTACATCAGGTCCATTTAACCCCTTTGTGAAAATTGTAGACCCATAATTAGCTACTGGTTCATTGGATGCGCCTGGAAACCACCTGCTGGATTTCCCGCTACCTACTGCTGCCCCACTTATGTCCCCTAACAGATTCTGAAATATATTACTAGCTGCAGTCTGAGCTAAATTTATTCCAATATTCCCTAAAACTCCCCCTGCCCCTGATGGTGATAAGGTATCAGTCAAAAATTGATTGAAAAGTTGTCCCCCAGCAGAAAGAGCGCTCCTCTCGATTGATGGCAGAATATTATCGAATGCTGTAGGCTCCACCCCGAGAACTTGTCTCCATTCCTCTGGAGTTACTTGATTCAGTGCAACATTAATAACAGACCCGCCTAAAGTTTGAACTATGCTATTCCCTAAGCTATTAATGGCCCCATTAGCCGTAATGGGGAATGTAGGGATCACCCCGCCAGAAAAATTAGCCATCAGGACCACCCCCTATTGCGTACTTTTCGGTGTTGGGGCGCCTTCTTCTTATTTTTTATGTCGGTGTTCTTTTCTAGGGAATCTAACGACTTCTCGTCCATCCTATAGGTACACACCCAGCCCTGCTCAGTAGGTAAGATCTCAAATAGGAACTTGTATTTATCAAATTTAAATGAACCAGAAAAGGTTCCGTCCTCGTCCTGTAGGAAATTATTCTTTGGAGACGGAAAATTCCCGGACCTATCTCTTATCGTATCCACCTTCTCACCAAACACACTATAAATAACTGCTGACAGAACCTTCTGGGCTCTTTCAGACGAACTCAAATTATCTTCAACAAAGTCTAATGATTCCTCTTGCTCATTAGAAAAAATACCACCCAAGTCAAGGTGCTCTATGGATTCAGGATCAGGCCAAAAATCAGGCTCTACCTTACTTAGCAATTCGATGGCTTCGTCTAGCTCCCAATTCTCTAACTCACCATCTATAGAAAACTTAGAAAAAGCCGACAGCAACGATACATCCCCATCCTGAAAGCAATGGCTAAAATGCTCAGAGTAAGTCTCAGGAACGCATTCAAAATCCCCACGACTAGCTTCGTAAAGAAGACGAGCCATAGGGAGAGCTTTTGCGAGGTATGCTGAATCGGGATTCATTCATTGATGTTTATCTAAAGGAGTTTTACCCCCTTTGCCGCACCCTTGACTGCCCAAGCAAAGTGCCAGAGGTTAGATACCAAGGGACAAATACCGAATGTCAAATACCAAGGGACAAATACCCAATGTCAAATACCAGACACCAATCAAGTAGAAACCGGAATTTCCAAACAAATCTTAGCAAAGGCCTTTACTGCCTGGTCGTAATGGTCGTTTCTAGTATTATGCTCAGGATTATTAACTTCAGAATAGAAGGTTTCATCCCATAGCAACTCATCGATGTTCCATTTGGGGTTTGGTTCACACAAGTCAAACAACTCGATGGGGCTACCTTTTACGGCATTGTCACACATATCCCCGGCGGCAGCTTTGTGCTTTGCCAGCTCACTAGGGTGCTTAATGTCAACTTTCATCCTATGTTTAGCCCACTCAGCAACGCCAATTTCCCCGTTAAGTTGCTCTTGGATTTTTCCATTGGGGTGACATGCTCGTGTGTTTGAGAAGTAAATTTGGTTCTTATCGTCGCACAACTGAGTCCAATCTCTATCTACAGTGTGAAGCAAGATTTGGCGTTTGTGAATAACGTCGTTGGGTTCCCCTTTGTGGGATGCCCTATAGATACTACCTGCTATGTCATCGGCTTCATAACCAAGACGCCAAAACCACGGAAAATACATCTGGCAGTAATTCCTACCTTCATTGTAAACAAACCAGAATGCATCTGATTTCTCACTCCGTGTCCCTTTATAGTGAGTGGCAAGTTCTTTGACATCAACTCCTCCAGCTGCCGCATAATCGACCCATGCTTGTTGAACTACTTCGGATTCCTTCATAAAATCATCCCTCCAGTAGTTATTTGTCTCTGGATTGCGATAATCCGCAGCAAATACAATACGGTAAGGATGCCTTTTCATGAACTGTGGACCGCGATTTACGAAAAGTGCCCAAGCTCCACGAACCAGCTTCTTTTCGACTTCTTTGCTGAAGGATCCTTCAATTTTTGATTCATACCAACCCAAAACAGCAAAGCACATGACGTTGAAGTCAATGACTAGAAGGGGGCTAGGGGAAGTCTTTAAGACGATAGTTTTTTCGAGTTTGGGCCTGTCCGTCATCTTGGCATAGGGAGGTCAATGTAGTATGTTGGAAGTCCGACTTCCTGCTCTTGGAATCTAGAGTCTGGGAGGCTTAGCCATTCCCCGGACCTGAATTCCCACACATCACAATCCACCATTGAGAAAGTTCCATCATTGGCAGGGAATGCTACAAGGTAATCTTTATCTGTTGTGGGATAATCTTCGGCGATTTTCCAAAATCCTTTTACGATCTGGTTGTTCATTGATTCGAGAGTTGATTTTGAAGCGTAGTTACTATGGACTTGAGGTCTTCAATTTCCTCGTGCAGGATGGAGATCTCCCCCTTAAGCTTGGCAATTTGCTCATCGTGTTCCTTATCCTTGTAAAGAAGGCTGCCTGTTTGAGCGTCAAATAACGAACCGTAGATCGTAGGAAATTGAGTCGCAAACACCGAGCGTACAGCTCTTGCAAGTTCTACATGTTCCCACTGAGCCACCCCCTGATCGTCCCTTACGTTGATGTAATGGATGAAAGAACGAACGTTACCGGTGATATAGAGACGTGTGTAGACCCCTTCAGGAAGAACAAAGCGGGCCAATTCCTTAGCGATACCACGCCCAAGGAGATTATTGTAGGCAGTGATCGCAGCTTTGTAAGCAAACTCAAACTCTGCCCACATGAAGTCGGTTAGACTCTTATCATCGGCGACAAAACTATTTTGCCGGTTCTTGGTATCCTGAACTCTCGCTTCTTCGGGCATATAGAATAGGTCTCGGTAGGCAGGAAGACCGTCGGTGTAGTTTCCCATAAAACCTTGGTCCTCATACCTCCCAGAAAATTGCTGAAAGCAAAAAGATCGATGCCGCAAAGCCTGGATTGAGATTGCCAAAGGAGTAACAACTTCGACTGACATTGTGGCATTTTCAAACACACTCCAATGTCCATGTTTAGCGCAATGCTTTAGTAGACCCGAGATTTTAGGGTTGCTTTGATCTTTGCTTGTCACCCTCGCAATGTATGCAATGTGCTCCTCAGCATTGGGGGTAACGGTAACGAGACGGGACTTGCTAGACCCCTCAATAAACCAGGGATTGTTATTTTCCATTAGTAAATTTAAAAATTCAAATCAATTTCATCTGCGCTGGCTTTAGCCGGATCGTACAAACCAGACATTAATTCCAGTACTTTTAGGGTGGAAAGGCAATCAGACATGGCATCGTGCGCCGGAAGTGCCGAGAGGTTTGGCAATCTTTGCCACTTAAATCCATCCTTCTTATCGCTCCACTCACCGCACCATTCCGAATATCTATCCATGGCACAGGATACTCCCGAAGTCTTAGGGGGTTCGAGATTGTACTTTTTGTAAAGATGCCATAGAAGCTTCAAGTCAAAATCTGCATTGTAAGCAATAAGGTGCTTGCCATCAAGGATAAACGACAGCATTTTGGCGATTTGCGGAAAAATCGGAGCATCCATAACCATTTCATTGGTGATTCCGTGGATGTCGATTAGTTCTTGGGTAAGCGGTTTGTTGGGTTTAACAAGCATGGAAAAAGTTGGACGGCCCTGCATGTTAATGACAGAGATTTGTACGACTTCGGTATCTGGATCCTTGTTAAGGATGCCGGTAGTTTCAACGTCGAGAATCAAGGATTTTCTATCCCCTAGACGTTCTTTGGACCAATTTTCTGAGTTTTTCTTAAACTCTGCTAATTTTTCTTCGGATGGTTTCATTTTTGAGGTTTTCTCATTGCTATTGTAGCAAGTCTCCATGAAAAGTCAATCTCCTTCCCCATACTCCCTAGAGATTCGCTCTCTCCACTCTAAAACCTTAGTGAAAGCATTGATTAGATCCGTAGAGAAACCTCTTACGTGCTCTATTTCCTCGGGGCCATCCCAAAGCTCAAACTCATAGTATTCTTTGCCGTTGGAGAAGCCGTTTTTAATTTCGATTTTCATGATTAACTTTTGGTAGAATTCCGTAATCAGTTGACCCAAATAATCCCCTATCAATTGATTTACCCCCCATCCTTCTGTAAGGGTAGACCAACCCGGTGAATCTTATTCGTTCGTTTTGGCTAGGTAACTTTCCTATTTGTTGTAATTGTTTCTTAAGAATCCACAGATGGTCAATAGCTATAGATTCCCCAAATGGCACTGGAGTGACAATGAGGTTCACAAGTAAGACCGAGTCAAGGTCTTTCCTCCTTTCATGGCATTTAAATTCCTTCACCCTGCCAGAGCATTCCACGGTGGTTCCATCTAGAAATTCAAGATCGGTTCTTTGCCGAATAACGGAGTTTGTCATAGCACCACTCGCCACAGTCATTATAGCACATACATCTGAAGGGTAAAATTATCGTTAGCAAACCAGGAAACAATGACAACAGGTAAAACCACTTTCGGCCTTAATAAAGGTGAGTACTCCGATAAGATAACCAGAATCATCGATAACCACCGGACCAATAGTCGCTTAATTGGAGCCCCAAAAGATTTTGTTCTACGGTCTTGCCGACTAACGGAACAATGGATGAAATTATCAAATGAAACCGATGTAGAAGTCTACATTCGCAACATAGACATCGCCAGTGGCAGGAAAGTCAAGATGATTTCCCTGGAAAGGGGTGGCACTAAACAGCCAGTAGGCAAACAGAAGCTTATTGACATGTTATACCCACCTAAAAAGATCGGCACTGCCCCGTCTCCAGAAGAAAAACATTATAATGCGGTTAGATCGTCAATGAGGCTGGCGGTTAATGATCAACTAAAGGCGTATAGATCGTCTGTATCACTACCGATTATCTGTATGATAACAGGGAAAACCATTAGGAACGGGGTCAAGACAGACGTTGATCATGTTTTGTTGAGTTTCTCTGAAATTGCAGACTCTTTCATGGCTTTTAAAGGTTTGGTTTATGCTGATGTGCCCCTAGTGGGCCCTCCCACGGCTAAAAAGTTTAAAGACCAGCAACTATGGAAAGATTGGCAAGAGTTTCATAGAGGTGCTGCCAAATACGCATTGGTCTTAGCTAGTGCTAACCGAAGCAAAGGATGTGGAACTTATTGCACGCCCATGCCCCTAATTGGTTCATTTTCAAAACAAGGTCCTGAGGATTTGTCCTTAGATTTTTAATCATGGACCAGGGGCAACATAAGTCTCAGTTAAGGGGACGCCCCTCCAGTCTTCTCCATCGAACAACCAGAGCATGGGTACACCGGGATCAGCACCGTCTGGTTGAACCCAAGATTCACCTAAGCAAGGGTCCGGAGTTGGGGGATTTTCACCCACTGCGGTGGGGCCAATTTTTATAAGTTCAGTGCCAGCAGAGTCTGCAAAAAACAAACCAGGCTGTTCTATGTTCGTATTAACGGCAGGTTGTCCCTGCAGCAGAAGGGTTGGATCGGGTCGAACACCGAGGGTGCTCTTCCTGAGGATTTGAATAGGGGTGAAGGTCATTATAAGGGGTCAGTGTTTTTGTCTAAATGTTTTTGTAATTTCAAAGTAACATATAATCATACTTTCGCTATTAAGATCATACCGTGATTTAGGTGTTCATTTATGATGGAGTTTCCTATTTGTTTGTATAAATAATACAAATCGTGAGCACCTGGGTCTAGTGCTCTTGCCCATTGGGATCCTGTAGTTTGGTTATCAACTTGGGTCTCCCCGTAAAAAGCATCATCTACTGGAAAGGGAGTATTAGCCAAATTTAAATCCAACCCTGGTGCAACGTATGCCGTAGCCACGTTCGGCGGTGACTGAAAATTATTGTATATGTCTAGGAAACATGTTACAAGGGTATTTCCTGCTTGAATAAAGCTAATACGGGGAGCCACAGGGTAGACGCTACCTGGCACTAGCGCCCAATTATTCGCTGTTGGCGAGTTCCAACTGCTGCCGAAAAAGTACACAGCTCTAGCATCATACAAGTTATAATAGTTAGCCAAGTATAATCTTGGGTAATCAGCAGAGTTCACATCGTATATGGCCCCACCGAGACGCATCGTCGAAGTGCCAGCCGTAGTTGTACGGACTAATCCGACAAATCTTCTGGAAAGATCGCCTAATTTACAAATAATACCGTTTTGGCTGGACCGTGAAGGGGGGGACTGGGGGTTCGCCCATGCCACGAAATCGACTAAAAGGTTGGGGGCCAACAAAGGGTTAGAAGCATTTCCGTTGTACACATAGATATCGTAAACTGTGTCAGGAGACGATGCAGGGGCTAAACTTCTCGTTAATACCCCTGAGAAAGGCACGATTTGCCAAACTTGTTCGGTAGTGTTGTATAGGGCTATTTCACTACCATTGTAAGGGTGAATGTAAAGGTTGGTACTATTAAGCTGGTTGCTACTTGGGACAGGAGAGGATCCAGATAGGCTGAGTCTTAAATTTACAACGCTCTTGATAGCAGAACTAACAGCATATGATAAACTATAAGGGGTGATAGCCGTGTCGGTAGACAGGAGTTGTTGAGATTCCTGGGTAGTGGACAATCGGATAATGCCCTGATCGGTTTCAGTTGCAGATCTGAAATTCGTATACCACTCTGGTGAGAAAATTGGGGCCCCGTCGATTTGACACCCAGACGAAAACTCCATGTTGGTTGTCACATTAAGAGAGTCTACGGTCAAAGCCGGGTAGTAAGTCGGCAAATCTACCCCCGAGAACGGATTTCCAATGTCGGAAATTCCTATGGTTGATCCCGTGCTCAAGTCAGTCAGTCCAGCAGGTGTTACAAAGAAACCTTCTTGGTTGAAACCGGTTGCATAAACTCGGCCACCAAGTTCATTAGTGAAATAATATGTGAACTGGTTTTGTGGGGACAAATCACCTTGATAACGGGGGAGAGCCTTCGTATAGTTTAAGAAACCAGCCCACTCCCAAGCATGGCCGAACATGCGTAAAACTGATGGCCGCCTGAACTCAATGGGCCAGTTCGACAATAAGTTGGCTGCCCCATTAGGGACATAGCCTTTCATATCCACATTAGAAGCCGGGTTTAATTCCCTGGAGGCAGTTGGTACCGGCAGCAAAATGCTGGTAACTTGCGGGGCAGTGAAGCCGATGCCAATTAAAAATTGGTAAACACCCCTATAGTCGGTTGCCGTGGTGTACTGGGAAATAATCTTAGGGTCAGTGGACCAACAAGTAGTTAGATTATAGCCACAATTTGTAGTGGGTTGATCCCCATCTGTATCATTATCGAAATAAATTACGGGGGCTGTGTTGATGAAAAAGTCGTAAGCATTATAGTCAGATCGCATATGAACATAGGACTGACTCCACTTTTCGGTGTCAAAAGCAGCGTCCGAGTTTTTAACTACACATGTGAAGTGCTTATTTTGATATTTAACTGTTTCACCTGGCCTGTAGTAATTACCTGCAGTCCAGACATTAGAAGGGTTCGCTCTTTCCAGAATAACTTGGGCTTTCCTGACAACAGGGTCAGTTCCGATTGGGATGGGGCCCGATTTATTGACAATCACCATGTCAGAATCAGGAAGCAAGCCTATGATACCGCCACCAGAACCTAAAGTAGTTTGAATTACATAGTCTCTTAGGGGGGTGCGAGTGTTGCTATCAGTGTTGGTGGCATTAATACTATAGCGTCTTTGGCTCAAAGAGCGACTATCTGTAAGGCGTCGGACATAGACCTTGCTGCCCACCAAATTAGGGGCACCGTCAACCCCCGGGAAATCCCCTCTCTGGTTCCCCATTGGAACGGTAATTTGGATGTTTTCAGGGTTTGAGGAACTCCAAGCCGCTGAGGATAAAGGTGCCCTCCAATCGGGTCCGCTTGAGTTCTCAATCCACAAGTAACTACCACTTGCAAAAGTATAATTCTTAGACGCAAGAACCTGTGGAACACCGGGGTAAACCTCCGAGTCAATTAACGGTTGAGTCAGGGTGATGTTAATGGCATTATTTGCTACACCTGCACTTACAACCCCTAAAGAAATGTTATTTACTACAGTAGTTTGATCTATCATGTTTGTTGCCAGGTTTATTGTGGCAACGTTCCAGTTTGTATCTTGAGGGAATGCCTCCGCCTTGTACCCCTCTGCCAAAGCAGCACAACCCCCAAAAGAACTGTTAGAGTTTGTAATAGAGATTTCACCGCCTGACTTCACCCAGTGATGTATACCTTGGCCAATCGCAAATACGGAAACCTCCTGAATGAATGCTTCATTGATGGCCTTAATGTGGAAGCTTCTCTTCGTAGGATCCATCCTAACATTATTAGGATCTAACGCAATGTATGAGTCGTAATTGGCAATTGTGTTGGTCCAAGTTTTCGGACCCGAATTATACTTCTGCCAACAGCTTAAGTCCCTCTGCAAACTAACTCCAGTAAACTGAGCTGTAACCATGGATTTAAACCCAGTCACATCATTACCGTCAGCATTGATACCGCAAAGACCATAGGCCGACCGTACAGAGCAGTTGAAGATGTACGGGGACGCCCCCATGATGCCATCTGTATCTTGTTCTGGAGTGCCCGGTGGTTGAGGTGCAACAATCTCTGTTTCCCCCGGGTTGACAGGAACGTCAGGGTAGGACTGAGCGAAAATTGTCTGAACTTTTGCATAGTAATCGTCCAAATCCGTATCAGAAACGAACGAAAAACAATCTAGGAGGTGATGACTATCGGAAAGACCTTCCTTATCCTTGAAAGTGAAGTTAAAGAAAAATCCCCCACCAGTAATCCTTAGGATAGACCCCCGATCGGTATCAATATCCCCCGTCTTTGGCGGGACGTATAGGGGTCTGATCACAGTTTTCCTCAGGTCTTCACCGATGACTGATACGCCCCTGGGCAGAATAACACCGGGGTAATTCACGCTATTCATGGCCCTTAATTGGGCGGCGGACGGAATGGTATCGTTTACCCAGGCTGAAACAGACGCGCTACCAATGGCATTATCAATCAATGCAACCCCTGCAGCACACTTAATCACAAAACGGTCAAATGACTGAGAATCCTGACCTGGGCCATTTTGAATTCTAGCTACTTCTAATGCAGCTCTTTGGAGGGTTTTGAAAGGCTTTTGAGCAGTATAGCCAGCCTGCGTCATTTGGTTGGTGACAACTGGTGTTGCAGTACCGTCGTATATTCCGGTTACATAAATATCACTCCCGATTTGAGAGTTCACGTAGAGAGTATAAGTTCCTGTGAGAAGGGCTTCGTTTAGGTCAGCAGGGCCATAGGAGGTCTGGATCCAATTGCCACCGTAATTTATAAATAGATTACCATTCTCACTGTTCCAATATAAACCACCTTCTGGGGCTCCCCCTAAGCTTGTTCCGATAACCGGGTTAGTAGTGGAAATAGGCAATGCGGCTTTGAGGTTAGAAGCGTTAGTACCGTCCTCTACTAAGCCAAAGCCGGGGACTCTGCCCCAAGATAAATTATTACCACTTCTAAAGACTAGTTGACCATTTACCAAGGGGGAATTTGGCCATATGTAGGAGTTAAATGCTGTTAGACTGTTGGTCTTTACGACCCCTACAGACGTACCAGATGCAAAATTTATGGTACCATCAGGTAAAATCTCAACTCCTACGCCTGCTTTAACACCCTGGACTTGGTCCTCAAGAACCTCACCCTGGCTTGCATCCCCAGCTATGTATTGGGCTCTAGTTAACATCTGATTTTTTTCATCTAGTATGGTTATTTTACCCGCACCGGGTGTTTACTGTATGATACCAGCACCATCAGCAAGTTCTAGAACAATGCTGGGACCCCATTTCAAGAACGAGGGAGCACCATATTTACCTGACGGGCAAGTTATAAACTCAGCGTTAGTTATGACCCTGATGTTTATTGTGGTGCCTTCTGCGGGGCCTTCGGTGAATATTATTTTAGACCCCTCTACCCGGTATGAGTAGTCACTTTCGGGAGCACCTGGGAAATAAGGAATCTGCATAGCCCCACCTAAATTGACCATAATACCCTGAGAACTCACCGAAGCAGCATTAACGGGTCTTGGCAAGGTTTCCCCAACATCAAAATATCCATAAGTCAAGTCAAACTCGGTTTTTACACCATTGAATTGACTAGAGATTGAATTTAAAGAATATACTTGAACGGGGTAAACCGATTGAATAGCCCAGAAGGAAGAGGTGCAAACAGTTCTAACATCGAATATAGTACCAACTGCAAGAGCCTCGGAGAAGGTAATCTCCATTTCCGAACCAGAAAGCCTGGTCATGGCATAGGAATAGGGTTCCAAGGGACCAACAGTCGTAAGAGGTAATTGCTCGGTACCTCCTAAGAACACAAAAGTATTATTGGCATTGATGTCAAATGGGGTCAAATTAATTGTAGGATCTTTTGATACCAAAGTAAAGGAGAACCTGACACCATCGATTTGTTGACCATCTTTAATCTTCAGGGGCACCATTTGCAAGGTTCTATTGTCGTCATCAGATGTAATGATTCTGATGTCACTTACTGCCCCCGGTAAAGGGGCTTCACTGAAGGTTATTTGATTACCATTAACTGTATAGTTATTGCCAGGCACTTGAGTGACAGCACCCAGGATTGCAAAAATAGAGTTAGCCGAAAGCTGAGACGGAGGAATAGGTACTCCGCCTTTAGTTAAAGTGAAGGTTGTTGTTGTACCGTTGAATAGAGACGTAATCGAATCCGATGAATATACGGTAACTTGCCCGGGAAACTCCACAAATGGCTGTTGCTCGTAAATCTGTTGATTTATTGGGTTTGCGGAAGGATTGATTTGTTCGAAGTAGTTGGCTGTGAGGGCCTGTCTTTGGGGGCCAAAAATGATGATCTCACCCTTATCGTTAACACCCGTAATTGTCAACCTGCCACTCCACAAAGTAGTTGCTTGAAAGTCAGCCGCTAATTTTCTTGAAATGTCATTTGTTTGGAATTTAGGTAAGCCACGGGAATAGTTATAGTACCCGGTGTATGCCCACGTATGGGTATTAGCTATGACTATAGAGGGTTGATTGAACTCTACAGGCCACCTGCTGGTAGTTAGAGCGTATCCACCGGCTTCAGGGGTCAACGGTAGAGACCCAATAGGCAAGAGCCTTTCTCCCCAATATTTAGGTTGGAGATAAGTCAGCAAAGACTCCGAGGAATACCCCATAATCTGAAAGAACCTTAGTATTGCCCTCTTAGTGTTAGACCAATCAGGGTCATACAACCCGGGTTCAGGAATTGGATTAGTGCTGCAAACTCTAACAGAGGTTTGAATGGGCCAAGGATTTGGAATGGTACCGGAAGTAAAGTAGAAACTATTACCAGAGTTAAGTCTGATGGCCCTGATTATAGACCCGGAGATGCCTACTACTCGGACAAATTCATGATTGGTGTCATTTCCAATTCTAACGATGGAAACGGTTTGCCTTGGGTTCTGCAAAACACTGGCGGATAATACAGAGAATTCAACTATCTCGGGTCTGTATCTTTGTGTAGGCCCGGATAATTGTTCAGTTTGTATGACTTCCAATGGGCTTACTAGGAAAGTTTCTGGCCCGGTAATAGAGTCCTTGAGGCAAATGCCAAGAGACTCGGACCCATCATCGTCGTCGTACTGATTATTAACTGGGTAGGTGGTGTAAGGATTGGTAGACCCACGGAAGTAAGTAGAATTTGGATAAATTGATGAGTATTCATCAGCGGCATAGGATCCCTGGAAAGTCTGACTGACCAAGTCCTGTCTTTCTAAGGTACTAGTATCGACGAATGGAGAATTGGTTGATGTTGGGGATAGCTTCTCTGGGCCAGATGTGGGCTGGAAGTTACTAGCTTCCCCATAATAAACTGAAGTCCAATAATTATTTTCCGCAGCATACCAGTTTCTATTGGCATATGTGGTGTAGGTTCCCGATGGGTTATCAAAGGTGAGATAACTACCACTATCAGGGTCATAATTCTGCACCCAGGGCCTATCATAATCGGATGCTGTTATTGTAACATAATATTCTATGTCTTGATTACCGTCCCCAATCAAATAATTAAACTGAGGCGAAGACCCTAAAATTCCAGTCTCTACCGCATCAACAGTAAATATGCGGCCCCATCCCCCCAGTACCCCTGGGTCAAATTGGACATTTGGCCTTAAACTCGATGATCCAAGAATCTGACTGCTTTGGTTGAGACGTAGAACATCACCTATTTGAGGGGAGATGGCATTAGATGATGTATTACTTAGCACCATACTGTAGGACTTCTCAATGTCACTACGTGGGTCATGGAATCGTCTAATATAGGGTACTCCTAAAACGGGGATCAAATTAAGATCAGTCGGTATGGTACTATCTGATGACCTAATTCTTAACTGGGCAAATCTAGCTGGGTCGTCCTGACCGGTATTAACTGTGGGACCACCGTCTGTGGCCAGGAAACCACGGTATGTGCATTCTTCCGTCTCCACCCAAATTGCACTACCCGGCTTCAAAGAATAAGGAAGTAAATACCGTGGATCAAAATCCGCACTCAACTCAACTAGCTGAATTTCGGTATTAGTTGGATCAATGTAAGAGCTTACTACTCTGGATCCCAGGGAAAGAATCTTTTTGTTTTCTGACTTCTCAACTTGACCGATAGTTAGAGCTAGGGGCCTCTGGATGCCCTCGAAGACAAATCCTTGAGCGTTATTTTGTGCCCCACTTATTGTATTAATACCAAGGAAGCCCTCAGCTTTAAAAGCTACGGACCCGAAGTTAGTTGTGCTATTTGTTAGACTTGTGATCCCACCATTTAGTGACCATACCCCAACTGCTGGGCCAATAGTATACACAGATTGCAGTTGAGCATAGGCCCCGTTTCTTACTCTGAACCCAAAATGTCTAAAGTCTGTGTCTATGTCTACTATTCCCAGGCTAAGATTATCAGCTGTTTTCAGGTTCTGGTAGTAATAGCGTATGTTATTGATGGGTACTGAGTTTAATTCCTGGAGCTGGTCTTCAATGGTAACATCTACTATAGATGCGGGCCTTTGCGATAGGGGCTTGGATAGATATGTATACTCAGTTAACGACCACCACTTCTGTTCAGACTCTAGAGTTGTATAAACCTCGTATGCCGTTGGGTCATTTTGTAAACTGACAGATGTGCAAGAATTAGCAATGACGGACTTAAACCCAAGGATGTTAGATCCGTTAAAATCAATAAAGCACATTCCGTAATCGGACTTTAAATTTACTTGATTGACATAGGAGGATGAATTTTTTGTAGTATTTGAATTGATATTGTTCGGGAAAGCCGTATCTGTGGGGCCCACGATGACAAAATCACCTGAATTGACCAGTGAATCACCGTCAGTGACTTTACCACCGAAGAATACAGGGAAAGCCCTTTGAACCTTAGTATAATACTCAGCTAAATCATTTTTAGATGCTTCTTCAACTACCCTTAGTCTGTGGGCCGACTTCAGGGTGAAAGAACAGTTAAAAATTACTGCCCTGGAATTAACATTAAGTGGAATTGATGTAAATGCAACACTGGGTGCCCCACCAAATGGCAATTGCTTTTCTGTGGATAACTGAAAAGTATATGTTGTTATAGGGATGGCATAGTACTCACCAGCAGAAAAGGATCCGGTGCTTTGGTCTATGCCAGACGAGTACTGGGTGTCAACTAAATCATTCAATTCTAACCCATGCGGCCTCTTAGATCTAAATAACGCATAGGAATTCTGGTTGGTAACTTCGACCACTTCGATGTAGTTTACTTTATCATTAATTGAGAAGTTGGAAAGGGACGAGTTGCCTGATAGTTTAAAAATAGAAGTTGCAGGTTGATTAACTCCTGCCAATGCAGTGGGGAAAGTATGATTACGGTATGATGGTACATATGAAGGGCAAACTACGCACTTTCTCAAATCCAAGCCGACAATAGAGATGCCTGATGGCACTATAATGGACCCGCTCTCAGTGTTAAATTTGCTTAAATCAGATGTGGAAATATCTCCCGTTCCATAATTCGACAGGTTAAGAGAAAAATCCGATAGGCTTTGCCCAGGGCCATTATTGGCAGTGAATCTTGACGACGCCAAAAAGATTGTGTACCTATTAGATTCACTCTTCTGGGATAAACCAGCCAGTACGTTGCTGATATAAATTTTCGATAGCTCCAGGATAGCCCTTGTTAATGTCTGGTAGGGCAATGCTTGTCCATCATTGGCAATGGCATCCGAGGAGAACTGAAATTCCGGGGCTACAAATACTACATTACCATTACCCCCAAGAAAAGGCGCTGCGATAGACCTCCATGACCTTACAGCATCGCCTACATTCAAAGTACCGTCAACGGTATTCAACCAGGATTCACCCCTCTCTGGGGTGCTTGTAGGGGCATCTGGTAGAACTGCCGTAGGACCAACTTTAATTACTCTTCCATCTGTTGTTCCAAAGAATAATCCCGGTTCTTGGCTATTGGTGTTCAAACCGATTTCGCCGGGTTGCAGTTGGTTGGTAGGACGCTTACCCAGGAGACTGGATTTTGCGAAAATAATTTTGTTTGCTGATTGTTCTCTGGTCATTGCTAAAGAGCTTTCTATTTGAGCGCAAAGGCGCCCCTATTCTTACCCTTTAATCCTTAGAATAGTCTTTGACTCCGTCATACAAAATGTCGATAACTTTGGCAGCGTCCTTGTTTGATAGCTTGGCCCATGGGCCTTTCTCGTATGACTTCAGGGGCTCCCCAACCCGGGACACAATCATCTGGGCAATTTCGTTGTCAGAGACGCCGTGACTCCTGAGCGCATCGTAAACCCTGGGTAGATTGTCCCTCATTTTTAGTAAATTCTGGGGAGCATCCCCCTTGATTGACCCTTTATGTACTCCCATTTGGGGGTCTGTTTTTGATCTATGGTCCCCAGAGGTCAAGGGATCAGTTTTTCTAAGGTCGAAAGTCGAACCTTTTGGTAAAAACCCCTTGTTGGTAAAAACCCCCAGTGCTTCAGATAACGCTGCTTTGACGCTTTGCTGCGATAAGCCCATATCAACAAACCTGGACCTACCATTTTTATCGATCAATACATTATCACTATGGGCATCATTGTGGGCTATCCCGAGTCTATGGACCTGTGATCTCAAGAACCAGTAAGCATCTCCAATGGATGTCTTTCCTACTTTGTCTGAAGACTTACTAAAGCTACCATAACTCTCACCGGGCACCAGTCCCATGACTATACGACCATTTATTATATAGACACCACCCTCTGCCTTTGGTTTGCCTTTGGCTATTTCCCCATACACCAGTTTGGGGCCTAAACCGGCTTTCCCCAAGATTTGAGTTATTTCCGCTTCCGTTGTACTCACTTGGCCACGTTTAACGGCATAGCTCGGGTTTCCCTTTATCAAGAGCACAGTACCAAATCCACCTTCCCCTAATTTGGTTCCTTTACCTAGGGACCCGGACCAGTCAAATTGATCCTTAGTGCCATTAATGACCCTACCTACCTTGAAACTAGAGTCAAAATCAGAAGCATCATCTCTGGCCCATTGTGTGTTACCAGTAATTATTTTTCCTGGCTTCTTGATTGACTCTTGATTTACTTTGGGTACAGATTTTGTGCTTGTTTTAGCGTTTGGTTCCACCCTAGCCAAGTAGTCTTCTAAACTTTCCTTAGCATCATCGATGAAACTAGCATCAATAGACCCGGATATACGGTCAATAGATTCTGATATGTTATCCCCAAAATCAACCCTACAAACCTTTAGTCGGGCTATACATGTTGAACCGCACGATTTCCCTATATCACACCTATCTCCTTTACCAAACACGGACTCAGCCCCCGTTTAGTAAAGTCTCTAGTCTAGCGATTCGGTTTGATACTGTGTCTATCTTTTCGGAATATGACAATTCTTCACCTGTGGCGATTCGGTGGTCATCGGTATTCTTTCTGGCTAGGTCCAGGGTAGCCATCTTGGCATCGATGTCTTCGCGCTTCTTGACTAGTTCCTTAACTTGCTTCATTTGTTCTTGCAAGGATTGAAACGCCCCCCTCTGACGGGAGATTTTCATTTTCTCATTTAGGGACTCTATTTGGCTGGTTAAATCCGTATGCTTTTTCCCAAGGTCTCCATACTCACTGTAACTAGGTCGAAGGCCCAGGACTACTGTAGGCTCCATTACAGTACCTTTGGCATAATCTGTAGGCTTATGGGAATAAGCTTGGATCGCCTTATCGTATGCTTCTTTTGAGATTTTATCTTTTCTCATTTTAAGAGTCCATTATGTTTTCTTTTACCCTAATTGAAGTCGATGTTTTTTCTGGCCATAATGTCCATGGCTTCATTCCATTTAAATCGATTCGACCACCAGGCTGATGAAGATGGTCCTTTAGCGATGTTCTTGGAGTGCCTAGACTTAAACTTTTTACGCTTCACCCTCATGCGTTCAGATTCACCTTCTTTAGGTGGTCCAGCAGTTTCTGCACCCTTCTGGCCAAATTTTTTCAATTCTTCCTTACCGTCATGGCACCATTTGACCACATGGCTTTTCTCATCACCGGGTTTAGTAGGGCGTGGTTTATTACAAGCCATTTTAGACTTATCGTAAGTCTCCCCAAACTGCTCAGCAAACATGTTATAGAATGCCTCTAGGGCTTCATCGCTGAAATTTGCACTACCGTAAAGCATTACTCTTTCTCTCCATGTTTCAAATAGTCTGCAATTGCTGTTAAACTGTGGGAAGCTTCTGAAATTTTTGATGCAATCCAGGGGTCTGAGTTACTATTGGGGGTGATCTCTCCTAAGGAAGTGGCGATATTATCCTGCATTGATTTTAACTGGGCAATTAGCATACCGCCATTAGGTTCGAAATCAGCGTCCCCTTCCCCCATGATAAAAGTCGATGGTTTTGTAGCGGGTTCTTTTTTCATACCTGGGGCAATGGCCATCTTATCCATTGAGGTAAGGTCGGGGTTTTGACCCCTTGAAGCTTCACCAGATCTAGTCGCCCTGGAACCTTTAGCGCCCTTGGCAGCATTCTCCACAAAATTCAAGTCAAAGCCCAAACCTTGGAGACGTTTCCAATCGTACTCAGAAATAGTCATTTTATCTCAGGAAGTAATTAATGTTACCCTGTGGGGGATGGGGTCGTAATACTTGGGAATTAAATACCGCCATACCTAGCGAGGCCACCATTTAAATAATTTCCGGAGCGGTGATGGCTGAATGAATCGTGTCCTCATGATTTCGGAAATTTCCAGGTACAGGTTTTCTAAGGTATCCTTATTGCTCTTTATTGTTAGGTCAAATTTATTCCTTTCTTCAGTACCGTACTGAACTGACAAGATTCCAATTGGCAAATTACCCACCTTAACCATCCTATTGTAGAAACAGTCAATCCCATTCCTAGACAGATAGTCCTTACAAGCTTGGGGCAACTCCTCACTAAATTTCACAGTCAACCAATCATTTTCCTCAAGCATGGCTTCAATTTCCCTTATGAAACTGCCTATTTGAATATCCTTTACCGGGGATGCCATAGCAGCGCTATCTTTAGCTGTGTAGGTATTGGTGGTGGACATTTTTTGGAGGTGGTACCCCGTAAAATCAACTTGTCCATTATGGAAGGAACACAAAATAACCCTAGAAGCATTAGTTATGATGCCAATTTGGGCCAAACAAGTGTTGATTTCCTTTTCTTTCTCGATGTGATTTAGAAAGACATCCAGTTTATTTATAGTCCTAGGGGCAATCACCTTAGTAACAAGGGCCCAAAGGGCAAACCCAAGGACCAACACAGAATCGCCGGTAAAAGTGAAATTGACTGGGGCTTGAGGAGCAGGTTGCGGAGCAGGTTGCGGAGCAGGGGCTCCTTGTTTGATATTGGTTAGAGTGGTCATAGAATTTGGTAAATTATTTGGTTTTAGAGTGCTTTTTCCAAAGGTCGTTATCAGCCTGGCGAGCCTTACCAACTCCTGTAATAAATGAATTCACTCTGGCTAATGCCCATTGCTGCGGGGATACTCCGGGTCGGTGGCCGGAACGCCATGCTGCGATCCCCCTACTGTATACTTCTCCCAGAATACTAGCAGAAATACCTGACTTTTCCGATTTTGCTTTTAGTGCCTTGCTAGACCCCTCAGAATATCTGTCGTCGAAAGCTTTAGTTGCGGGGGATTCAGGGATTTTTTTGTTTCTTTTTCTGAACTTATCGTCAGATTCCCAATCTTTGTATAGGTCTTTGGAGGATACTCCAGGGTCTTTAGCCTTTTGCATCGTTTCTTTAGCTTCTTCCTTGGCGATGGTTTGTTCCTTGGGGGTCAATCCTTTTTTATACCTAGCGGGTAGGGCCCTCTCTACAAACTGCAAATCAAAGCCAAGACCTTGTAGGCGGTTCCAGTCGTATTCCATCAATTGCCATCCGGTAAACCACTACCACCATTTTCAAGCCTTTGCCTGACAGTTTCCGGTAAACCAGATTCCCATTTGTTTTTGATTGCGATGCGGATGATAGCAGCCATAACTTTACGTGGATCTGCAGTGCGACCTACGGATGACCATGCAGCAGCAACATCTTGGGGGCTGGCAATTGGGAAAGACTTTCCGGGGCCTGCGAATTCCCCTTTTGTTTTTCCTGCCTTTAGTTTTTCCCTGGCCTCAGCATCCCATTCCCTGAATTTTGCTGAATTGCCTGATTTCGCGTTACATGAGCTACATTTACAATTACCCGATTGGCAAGACTTGCATCCGCCTTCTTTGAACGGTTGGGGGATTGACATCAGTTCAGTATCGTCTGCAAAATTATATTCTTTTCTTTTAAGTTCTTTGAAAGAATCCATTCTAGCTTTGCGGCGACCCATGATTTCCTTCATGGCATCAGCTCCGTCAGCGTGGCCATCATAGTCCCTATTGACTAGGTTGGCCCTCCGTTCTCTGATGGCCTTATTGCCCTTTAGAATAGCCTCCTTGTGCATCGACAAGCCTCCTTCCGGGGTGGGGGACCATTTACGGCCGATTTTATTCCTTTTCATCAACTGATCAGTAGAAATGGCATTACTGGCATTTAACTGTCCCCCGACACCCGGCAAGAGTACAGAGGAGAAATCCATGTGTTCTCCGTAAGGCATAAGAGTAGTTAGAAACTTATTTCTTTTACCCTTTGCCTTCGGTGTTTGTATCTGGGTTGCTATCTATACTATTGTCCTTATTGTTTGATTTACCGGAACTTCCCTTGGTAGCCATTCCCAAAGCAGCAGCGGGTACTAGCAACGCTAAGAAGACATTGGCTGCTGATTTCCCGGTCTCGGTGAAATTATCGGTTATCTTTAGGCAGAAAGCTGAATAAGAGTCATTTGGTGATTTTCTCAGGTTATTACGACATGAAACATTATCATAACCGATCATAGCGATTTGTGCTACAAAAATAGCCACTAAAGCTTTAACTAAAAATGCTCTTTCGTTGAATTCTTTCATTGCCCTTCAGCGAATCTACTTAGATTTACCCTTTGCCAACTTACCAACTCTCAAAGGTAACGCACCCCCTCAATTACTTCGGGTGATACTTTACCTGAATTCTTTAATTCTTGGGCTGCCTTTAGGAGGGTTTGGGCTTTCCCCAAGTCGGTAGGGTTTCTTCGGGCAACTTTGTAGGCCCCCATTAATTTTTGGTATTTTTTATCGGACTCAGACATTTTGCTTGCCATCAGACTCCGTCATATAAGAGGTCTATATACTTCTTAGCTTGCTTGTCAGTGATTTTTGACCAGGATGGGTTGGTATTGAAATACTCATCTTTTTGTCTAATGTCAGTACTTCGGAATCTTCTAACGTCAGAATCTGACAAACCATCAGCTTTCATGGCTTCTACTACTGTTCTGATATTTGAACTAATTAAATTGAATATTTTTCCTTTTCCCCGGGAATACAACTGTTTCTCAGCTTCAAAGTCTGCCCCCGTCCTACTAGCACCACCTAAAGCCTCTGCAAGAGCTGCTTTACGGGAAACCTGGGCTAGCCCTAAGTCAACGAATCTTGCCACACCCTTATTGTCAATCATGATATTACCGGCGTGAGTATCATTATGGGCTACACCCAACCTGTGAATTTTAGCCCTAGCTGTCCAGTAAGCGTCCCTTGTTGTTATGCCGTTGACAACACCGGGCGACTTATAAAGTGGAGTTCCTTGCACTACCCCCATCGCGATTCTGCCTGTGGCCACCCTATATCTCCCACCCCCGAATTCCCCGTGCTGGGCCGCAATAAATTTAGGCCCTATGCCTGCTTTGCCGACAATCTTGAGGGCTTCTGCTTCATGGAGACCTATTTCCCCAGCCTTAATACCTACATTCCTACCTAACGCACCGTTCGGAACTTTGAAGAACGCCCCAAACATGCCAGCACCCATTTGGACTGCATTGGGGTTACCTACGGCGTTCCAATCAATGGATTTAGCTGCCTTACTGCCATCAACGTCCCTAAGTTTGAAGCCAGGGGAATCAATTATGTCGTAGACTTCTTTGGCTTTTACGGGGAGGTTAACTATGGGGGTTTTTGCTTCGGTTTTTACCTCTTGGGCTCCAACTATGGGGGGTTTTGCTACCGGAGTTTTCGCTACCGGAGTTTTCGCTGCCGGAGTTTTCGCTGCCGGGGTCTTGGCCGCCGGAGCCTTCGCTACCGGGACCTTAACCTGGGCCACACCCTGTACTTTCTTAATAGCTGCAACAGCTTTATTTAATCCGGGGTTTAAAGCCCAGGGGATATCAACCATGCAAACATGGTAACCCGGGATACAAGAAGCCCCGCAAGATTTCCCTTTCTTGCACTTTTTTCTTTTTAATTTAGGTAAATCAGAGCCGCCAAGCCTGGCTATTTGTCCCTTTTTTGCAGCATTAATTTGAGCTTCTGTTCTTCCTAGGACTACCATTGAATTAAAGGTACTGATACTTTAATTTACCCAATTTAATTTTCGTCGTTGTATTCTCCGTCTTCATTATCCTCGTTTCCGTCCTCATCGTGTTCATCGTTACCTTCGCTAAGGATCTCGTCGATTAGGGTATCAATTTCATCCTCATTTAGTTCTTCTCCACCTTCGACTTCGGACTCCACATAGGGGTCTTCTTCGTATTGGGTTTCGTTGTCGTTACCGTTGTCGTTGTCGTCAGAGTCACTTTCTGTATTACCGTCAGAATCGCTACCATCCGAACCCCAAATTTCTTCAGAAAGGCGTTCAAATTCTTCATCGGTTAGGTATGTTGAGTCATCATCAGCATCTTGACTGGTCTCGGCATCGTCAGCATCGTCATCACCTTCTTCGGCACCATCGCCCGGGGAGGCCGGGAAATAATCATCTGGGTTGAAAGGTTGGTTGGGCTTAAAGTCACGGGACAAACCATCGTTGGCCTTCCAGAGCCCCGTATGCTGAATCCAGGGGGATGTATTATGGACTACGTTCGTTGGCAACCCGTTAATGGGGTCAATTTCGTGATCTTCAGGGTTTGACAATTGAGCTGCATAAGCTGCGCGGAAAGCTTCAATAGCATCCTGTTCAAAATCGCCGTTGATTCTATTCGTCATTTGTTTAAGGGGTCGGTACTTGAATGTTTAAGTGTTGGGGGGGGGTGTTTGGGGTGTTGGGCCCTGGTCCATTCAGCTTTCAGTTTTTAGGCCTATTTCAGCAGATGTTGAAAGTGTGCCCTGAGACCTACTAAGACCAATGATTATTACCCATCATGCTGGCGGTTGGGGTCACCACTTTTCAATTTTACCAGAAATATCTTGCAATAGTTTGCTATTACCTTGAAGTTCCTCTTCATATTGCCTTATGGTGGCCTTGACTTCGGCCTTCAATTTACCCTCTTTAATGAGACGTTCCTTTCTCTCATCGTCAGTTTCTTCCTTTTCAGCGTGATTTCCGTCAGCATCATGATTTCCGTCGGCACCGTCAGCATCATCAATAACCACGGGGTGAACCTCATGGGTTAACCTATCTAGGAGTTTATCCATAGAGTCTTTCAACCCCCTTCTACACACTGAATCGGCAGAAATTTCCATGGGGCCGCAAGGAATCCTGTATAAGTCTCTAATTTTAGCCTCAGTTTTGCCCATGTCAAGCTTCTTCCCTGGGTTTTAAAATCCATTCATTTTCGTAGTCCATGTAGTGGATGCCCTTTCTTTTTTCTAATCTTCTGGCAGGGTCTTTCTTGTTGGCTTCCCTCATACCGTTTACCATGGTGTCCCGCATGGCCCTAAGTTTTTCCTTAGGCACTTCACAGTGTGGGCTGTCCCTGTAGCTTCTATACCATTTACAAACTTCTGAGGGGTCATCAGATTGTAACATCATGTTCCAGATCCCCATTTCTTGGCTACCGGTTAGCGTACCCACTGGTAATTTACCTTCTAGGTCTTCACGGGAGGGCCTATTAAATCTTGTGTCTCTTCTCATTGGGTAGCTACCAGTAGGGCTTCCATTAGTTCATTTTTGATAAACTCAGATGACACCATGTCTCCTCCTTTTCTTTCTAAATCCGACAAGGCAGACAAGGCTTTTGCATATTTATCGAAGTTTTCTTTATCGGAAGGTGCCTTACGAATTAAGACCTGGGCTTTTTCGATGCTATCCATAGTTTACCTCAGTAAGTTCCCTTCCCTTAGAACAGACTCCACCAGTTCATATTCCGCTGGAAAAAGTTTTTTCATTTTGGGTCCAGCGAATATGTAACTTGAAAATAGCTCAGCATAGTGCTCTAGTTGATTTGTTTTACTGTATGTGCTAACTCTTTTGAAGCTATCGGGAATTCCAACTTCTTTCGCTTTGAAGTGAGCGTGGTGCCCTAGTTCGTGAACTAATGTCACCAGTGTATTATTGCTGGCTGACCCTGGAGCTTTACCCATAGTATGTGGCAGTTCTTTACCTTGGGCGGCACTGGATAAATGCTTTTCGGCAGTGGCCTTGATTTTCTTTACTTGTGGGGTAAACCCCTGAGCTGACCGGATAACTGTGACCCCCTCTTTATACGCTAACCCGCCCCAAGTCTTATTGTAGATTTTCTGCGAGATGGTGAAATCTGGGTTTTTGAAGTACCCTGAAAATGCGCTTCTGAAGGCTTCTTTGTTGCCTGCAATGTCCTTCCAGTCCATGAATAGGGTTTTAGTCTTATTGAAAATCCTCTGGAGAACTTCTACTCTGCGAGGGGCGTCTGGGTCCAGGGTTTTTAAATCCCGGATGGCACCCATGATGGAATTCCTGTTGAAGTCTATCTTTAAGTCAGGGTGAGCTTTTACTTCGCCACTTCTTCTTACTTTAATTAGTCTCCCCAGGGACTCCGCAATGTATGGACTTAATTCAACCCTACAAACTAAACCCCGTTGAATGCAAGTTGAGCGACAAGATTTCCCTAAAGAACATCTTTTCTTCCCGGACCCCCCCCATCTCTGGGGTGCGCCTAGGTGCTGAATAGTTCCAGCAATTGCAAAATCAAATTCTTTAGGGTTATCTATTTCGATCATTAGTCCTCGTACCTGCCTATGGGAAATTTAATAGATGACGGGGTATATAGTAGTCTATGAATAAGATTTACCCGGAGTCATACTAACCCCCCCCCTATCCATTAAGCTTCGTATGCCTCCAAGATTTCTGCTATGATGCCGTTCCTGACGATGTCCCCCCTTTCAAATTTAACTCTCCCCACCCCTCTAATGGAGGAAAGCCGGTGATAGCAATCTAAAAGTCCATTTTCAGGTTTAAATACATCTAGGTCAATTTGCCTTGTGTCACCTGTAATGACAACTTTCGAGTCTTTGCCAACCCTACTGAGGACGGTTTTAACATTTTCTGGTAATGAGTTTTGGGCCTCATCAAAAAGAATTAGGCACTCATTTAGTGATCTCCCCCTCAAATCCTCTAGGAGTGTGGGTTCTACAATCTTTTTATCTACAAGGTAATCCGCAGCCCCCTTGCTTCTAGTCATTACCACCAAATTGTCATAGACAGGTCCCACCAGTGGCTTCATTTTTTCTTCCAGGGTTCCAGGAAGAGCCCCCCTATTTCTTTGGTGAGAACAGCCTACGTCACTTCTAATGTAATAAATTTTTTGAATGTTACCCTTAGAAATTTCACTCAATCCCCACCATAGCGCCACTAAGGTTTTTCCAACTCCTGATGGGCCTATAGCAATGGTGACTGTGTTCTTATTTAAAGATGCCCACAAGTCTTCCTGATGGTCTGTTTTCGGGTAAAAGGGTAGAACATCCATTCCCCTATAAGAGTGCTCAACCATTTGGGCAGACTCTGCGCGGCGCGATTTGCGCTTTTCTCTTGATTTCAACATTTGGTAAAGAGGGTTAGTGACGACTGTGGATAACGTGTATGCTTCGTTGCTAATTTGGATTACATGATCCTCACCCCCTTCTAAACTAATAGGCAGAGTCATTTGTGAAAGGGAACTCTACGACCTTATTTTACCCCGCCCCCGGTAAAAAGCCCCCGTTAGAGGGCTAATGCATCAGAGAGACCACCATTTATCGTGGTTGAGCAACCACTCTATATACTCATTCATGGACCCTTTCGACGAATAAGTCGAATCCATTAGCGCCACCACACCATCGGGAGTAGGAGTCTTTCGGGATTGTGTATTGGGGTCTTTTTTTCGCTTGATCAAGGTACTTATCCGAGGCAAGGTCTGTAATGAGGCAGCGGGTGCCGTGAAGCTCCTGCATGATAGCAGAGTTTTTATCAGTTGGTGAAATAGCCATTTTGATACTGTTGGTAACAACAGCAACTTTTTATGCGGTTGCGAATCGCAATTTGTCGTCAGGTCTTGCTTTTAGTACCAAAGGCCCTGGTTAACGGTAGGTAGGAGCTGGCTGTAACTAACTAGGACAGCGCTCATGATATCGGATTGGACAATCTCGGGGTCACGACATTCATTGAATGTGCTCTGGATATCCGGATTGGAAAATTTTACTATCCTTGAGTCCGCCATATCGGAGAAGCGTTTAATGAGTGCTTGCCTCGGCTGTCTACCTACGCAAACGTTTAACCCTAAGTCCTGTAGGTACACAACCCAAGCTGCACTTGGCCCGCCGAATTCAAGTACAATTTCTTCCGCTCCGTATGCCTTAACTGCTAGGCTTAGGATTACTCCGACAGTTTTCAAGTCCCAATTGCCTTCGTAAGTGTCAAGGACATACATGTAGTCTCTTTCTTTTGAAACCCCCGCGATGCAAATACCTGTTTTATCAATGCTGTCGGCTCTAAAGGCAGGATCAACAGAAATGATAACTCTATCTAATGGGGGGATTTTCGGTGTCGGTGAGCACCCCTTGTACAGCCATGAGAACTTTTCATCTCCTAAGTTTCTTCTGAGGTCTTTTAAATTTTCGGGGGACGGGTATTGGTTGGCATTTCCTAAGGTTTCCCCTACATTCCTACCCAGAATGTCAGCCTCTGCCTCTTCTTTACTTTCAATAATTGCTGACAAATTAATGTGGACGGCTCCTTTCAGGTTTGATACGGGGTCAAAAACACCGAATTTATCTAAGAAGTAGCCGAAAATGTCTTCATCACCCCATCTTGACCCAAGAACAACAATGGCACTGTTTTGGTGGCGCCGGGTCATAATTTCCTTTTCTATCCAGTCTTTATTTACTGTTATATTTGAGGACTTGTGATAGTCATCGATTAACCAGACCCCAGGCACTTTAGAATCGGGATTGGTGTTCCCATAAGCATACCCGGGTAAAGGAAACCCAGAGGAAACTGGCACGACACGGTGCGGTTCAAAGTCAATTTTAGAAAAAATTTCCTCAAAAAGTGGATTATTAACCTCTTGCTTCACCCTATTTGCTGTCAACCTAGAAAGACTTTGGCCGTAAGAAGTTACGAAATGGTTAGTATCAGGGTCTTTACCCAGGAGCCATGACAGAAAGAGAGAGCCCAATGTAGACTTCCCTGTGCGAGGGGGCATTGATACTAAGAGGATTGGGTACCTACCTTCAGCAATGTCTTCAAAGGCGGACCCCAAGATTTCGTAAGTTTCCCAGTTTAGTAGGGGGTCTATGTCTTCTGTGGTGATAGACAAATAAGTAGAAAAACTATATTTGGCACACTCTTTAGTGTAGTCGGTGATTATTTCCTTAGTAGCGCATCTCATTTCAAGTTCAAGAAGACCTCTTTTATACTTTCTCCAGCTTGAATGTTCAGATAGCTGAGAAGAGTGTGTTATTTTTGGGTGTTTTGGTGTCATTTTAATTAAGATTTTGTTGGCTTGTGTTGATTTTTGGTTTGCTCTAGGATTTTTTTACCTGGGGTCAGAGAGATAGCCCATAGCCAGTGTCATCCCTGTTGAGACGTGGTCTAGAAAAAGAGTCTGGACCTATAAAACCAGAACCAGAATCTAAATTATTGTAAAGTCCAGCCGAAGGTAAATTCCTCCCTACTCTACCAGTAGGTAAATTCGAATCACCCAAGAATGGCCTTCTGTTTCCTCCGCTCCACCTCCTCGCTTGTATTATAGCATCTTGTATCCCACGGTCAACGGTGTCTAGCTTCATCGCATAGTACGTCAGGGACCACACAAACGCATCCACCGAGTCATCGTGCTTAACGAAGGGGAATCCTGTTAGCTCCTTAATAAAACCATCTACCCATAACCCCTCAACGAGTTTAACCCTGTCATTCTCTAAAAGTGGACAAACAGCTTCGAGTCTAACCGTTTTTGACCTGAGGGGTCTCATTTCTTCTACAGGTATTTTTGTTTCCCGTCTCAACATTTGTATCAAAGATTGGCCGGATGCTGCCTTTTCTATGCAGATTACTTTTGGTTTGTAGAAGGAATGTAGTTGCTTAATAGATGCAATCAAATCAGGGAAGCCCCATCTCCCTTTAACGATTTCCCTAATGTAAACAGTTCGGGGGTCCCTAGTTGAGATACCAGCCACACAGACCGCAGTTTCGTCTGCACCTTCTTTTTCAGAAAACGCACAGTCTACACCCAGCCATACTACATCTAGTGGTGGGCACTTTTTTTCTTCTACCGTGACGATCCATCCGGCCTTTACAATTTGACCTTCTGCTGCAGTTGGAGTCCCTTGATAAAGGGCCGCAAATTTGGAACTGCCCATAGTCTTCTTTTGGGCCTCCAGCATATCAATCGAGAATGCCGGGTTATCAGGCCAATGGGACTCACCGATTTGCCTGCCCAATGGGTCATTAACGGGGTCTTCACACAGGCCCGCAATATTCACCCATCTCCAACCTTCTGGGTTTTCTTCCTCATCATAGCTGCCGTCCGATTCTAAAACCTGGCCATGCAAATCATTGGCATGAAACCTGGTCGCAATAATTAGACGGCAATAGTTGTTAGTTTTACGTGTCGATGCCTCTTCTTGCCACCACGTTTGGAGACTCTCAAAAGCCCTGGCAGAAGCTGAGCTTTTCAGTGGGTCGTCGATTACCATGGCCCCCACACCTGGGCTAATAATGTTTACAGACCCTGCCGTATGGCCAGTCAACACACCACCGACAGAAGTAGGCAGGATGTATCCGCCACTAAGCATCTCAAATTTAGAGTCCCTAGCAAAACCTTTCCAATCAGGGAAGATTTTCTTAAAGACAGGTGTCTTCAACATGCCGATAACTTCCTTATGGAACTTATTGGACAGTGATAAACCATAAGAGGCAATAACGTGTTGAGTTTCTTGATCTCTCCCTAGCAACCAGGCCACAAACATCGACGCCAGCATTGATTTACCGGACCGGGGGGGACAGGATACGATCAAGTTATGGTAACGTTTATTTGCTAGATCCTCAAAACCACTGGCAATAATTTCATGGAAATCTGCGACCTTTAACGCACCACCCTTCATCAAGTCTGCAAAAGCCAGGAAACAATACCTAGAAGACTCAAACATGTAGTTCTGAATGACAGAGTTTGGTGCTTCTAGGACATTGAGATGATGTAGACCCCTAATGTAATGGCGCCATGAGCTGTGCTCATCTAGTTGACTAGCGTGGTTTATTATCGGCCGTGGGAGTGTCATACTTGGGGTTTAAACTTCTTAATGAGTTCAGCCGCAGTACCTATATACTCCTTAGTGAGTTCCTTCTCAGACTTACTTTCACCTTCTGTCAAAGCAGCCGTATCGGAAATGAAATCCCTATGGGCTTTAACGGAGGAGTTAAAAATTTTCACTAAATCGTCAGTACTACACTCCTCCAAAGAAGCCTGGATAATAGTCAAGGAGTCCTCAGCTACTTGTAAAGTCCTGAGAGCTAGCTTTTCCTTTTGACGTAGAATTTTTTCATTTTGATTCATCATCTGAATCTCCTATTACAACTTGAGCAACCCTGTGGTTTAGGGGTAGATTTGTAGGAGTGCAATCTTCTTAGCAGGGTTTCAGCTAGTTTGTTATCGCCGGATTTAACTGCCGTATGGTACTGAGCCCATAGGGATCTTGGAGTTTCCATTTAACAATTAGCAAAGTTGACAAGGTGTAGAGTTTCCTGCCTGCGAATCAGATTAGGGGCTGTCATTTGAATTCATTCTTTAGCAAAGGTAACCATGGCAATCTTCAACACAGGGCCGTAGGTTCTGGCCCACCCTGGCAAACCCCACACCCAAGTTTCCACAGGGAATTCATGGAAGCAAGTTCAAATGTACCTTCTAGTAACCAACCTTTCCCTTGAGGAGATTGACCCACGAAGTAAAATCTTCCCTTAGGCGCTTGAATGAATATATCTGGTTTTACCCCAATTAATGAACCTCCCGCTAGGGTTTGGGTTTTTGCCTCTGGATTTAGGGGATCTGAGTAGAAAATTTGAAAAGCCCCTTTAACAACTGCAAATTCACCAGTATTCATACCCTGAAAGAAAATAGCCTCTTTGACAGAATCGGATGCAATGCCGCTATTGCCATCGGTTGCCCCTTCCAGTGTATTCCTCCATAGTTCAACGGCGTATCTAGCCAGTTTTTTTCCAGAATCCACATAGAAAACTTCCCTCAGTGGCTGCCTAGTTTGAGCGTCCCAAACGGTAACCACTAAGCGACCATCTTCGGTATAGCTATTGTTACTTAGCAAATAAATAGGTTGCCCCAGGGGGTCTTCTATGTATACTTCAGTAGGATCGCAGATAAAGACCCAGTCTCCACTTTGAGTTACTTCATTACTCCACCTGATGCCAGACTGGTTGGAAAACTCATATTCTGACGGATTAGCGCCAGGGTACCATGGGACATAAATACTACCGGAAGCTTCGTCTACTACTCCGCCTAGAGGCAATGTGGTAGCTACATTAAGTCCTGGGAATAACTGCCTGCAATCTCCCCTTTGGACGCAAGGATCTAATGCGACGTATGGGTAGACTTCCTGGACTGTTACTGTATATAGTTGGGTGTATGTGTATTGAGATTGATTGGTTACTCCTGTAAATTGGGTCGATGCACAGTGGAACGGCTCAGTAACTTGTACGAAAGAGCCCGACGGCACCCCACCTGAAATTGTAATCTCTGAACCCATTAACAACTGGGTGGCAAAATCATGGCCAGAACTGGTTAGGTAATTTTGACAAGAGAAATTCAATTCAAATTGCATCCTCTTATCGTAAATAAGGGGGATTTTATTTGTCACATTAGACGATGCCCCCACAAATCTAACCACAATGTTATTAGTCTGATTAACCACACCCTCGTTATCCATGGCATCTGCCAGCCGTAGGACATTGACATTAAGTGGGATTAAAGGTGATGCTATCAGGGAGTCGCACAGGTACTGCTCTATGCGGGTTATAGTAGAAAGTTCAGCCATTGTTTACCTCATGGGAATATTGTATTTGACCCGCCGATGTCGTAACCACCCGCATCATTAGGTTGTATGACTTGTGGGGTGCCACCTAGGTCTTCATAATTACTATCTGTTATCCAGTTGGAGTTGGTATTATTTTGTCCTGTGGCGCCATAACCCAATCGGTAATCTGGGGATTGATCCCCGGCTGGGTCATTATTCCAACCGCTGAAACCCTTTCCGGATACACCATTATACCTCTGCGGAATACGCCATGTCCGCATTATGCCGCGTTTAGTATCAATAGCAGAGTCCCCGTGTCCTGCTCGGATGGCAGTCATTTGCCGTTCGGCATCTAGTTGCTTAAGAGCCTCTACATAATCACTTTTGATATCATCTCTTTTACGGACTGTATCAAGGTAGTATCTAGCAATAATTAATGCAGTCCTTCTGCGACTACTGGTAATTAGTACTTTGCCAGCCTTTCCAGACTGCTCAATATAAGAGTCAATTAGGGAATTAGCATCCTCAATGGCCATCCTGAGCTTAACTATGTTAACGCTAGTCGCAGAAGCATCATCGATATTTGTCAGTTGAACGGCTTCCTTAAGGCCGAAGGCTGTGATGAAATCATCCGGGGATGCGCTACGTGGGTCTGAGCGATTGGGTGTTAAAACTCCTGAACGATCCTGATAGGGGAAGCCATAGCCGCCGATGGTTTGCCCCAAGTTAGACCCCTTATGGGTGCCATCGGTCTTTTCGTCAGGGGCTAACGTATTTTTAACCGCAAACCTATAAAAGGCCCTGACGGCATTCCTCTTTTTGATTACATCATTTGAACCCGGCGGTATGGGCCCCCTGAGGCATACATTTAGGTCTAGTGGTGGCTCATACGAAACAAAGACTTCATCCCAAGGGGACAATGCAGAATCTAACCCCAGTGAAATCATCGTATCTGAGGAGTACACTATGGTGTTCACCCCATACTGACCGAAGCATACTGTGAAGCTAGAGACGGGAACCGGTATGGTAATGTCTAATGGCCCATCAAAGAATAGGACAACATTATTTGGGGTCGTTAAAGTGGATTCCTTTAATTTGGGTATTGCCATGATTATCTCAGAATTAAGTAATCGTCAGGTTCATTGGTTACGGGGAAGAAATTCTCTGATACCCAAAATGGATAGGCATCTCTATTGACCCTGACCAGGAAGCCCTTTCCCTCTGGGTACAAGCAATTGACTAATACCTGGGCAGCAAGTCTCAGGGGCCATTCGTCTCTCCAGTTAATCTCCCAATGCTCTACTGTAATAAGGTTACCCACAAGAGTGTAATCGATTCTGGACACAATATAGCCGCCCCCGAAATCAGGTGCAGGATAGTCAAAAGTTTGCTGCAATGATTCATAGGGTTCTCCGTCGTATTTACCGAGGATGTATCTTCCTTGTTCTGGGCCATTTTCATAGTATAGAAAATCTTGAAAGGCAAATAGGTCTTGGCGATAAATTGAAGGTCGGCGGATAGCCATTGTTAAATCGCAGCGAGTACTGTGAATGTGCCATTCTGGGTTACAATTCTAGTTGGTCTAAACTCTTTACCAGCGACAATCAGGCGGTCGGTATTTGTAATATCATTTACCCTAAGGGTTTGTTCGCAGTTTACAGGTTGCTCGCAATTTACCGTCTTTAGGAAGTTTGTTGGAACCCCGACGCTAAACAAGTCTTTACTAAGCAAGCTGTCACCTACAGAAAATGATACATCAGCAAATATGCTTCGAGACGCATAGATTGAATCATAAACCGACAGATTATTAACTACACCAAGGGACTGATAAAAAACTGGAGCCAACGGGTTTGTGGCACTTTGGCCGAACCCTTGATAGATTGGGAACCCTGGGTCATAATCAGCGTTGTAGTTACTTTCGAATGCCATTATTTGAAGGGGTTTAGTGCGGAAGTCAAGGATGAGTAAACAGTGTTTATAGTACCTTGGGGATTTTGTAGCGTTTTCAGTATGAAATTAGTTTGAGGGGAATACGATTGTAGGGCCGCCAATGCAGTTGACTGAATAAATGTTGTGGGATCTGTTATGATGTTCCTTGCAGCCTCAGCGATAGAAAGGGCCTTTTGTGCTGTTTTTAAAGCAGTCTCCGCAAAGTTTATGCCAGGTATTGCCGGTAGAGTCGCTGGAATTTGCGGGGTCCATGCGGTAGTAAAAGAGCCTTTAATTTGGCCTTCTATGAACCCAGCATCCTTCCTCACAAAATCCATCGCAGCACCCATGTCTAGGAGCTTAGGGTCTTCGAAAGGGAATGGTTGTTTATCGCTCATCGGTGGAGGATTCCAATTAGCATCGACCCCAAATGGGTTACCAGTGGGCGCAGTCCCAAAAGCCGAGTATCTTTTGCACTGGCCATTGGATGTTGGAAAAGTACAGTCGCCTACCGTCCCAGCTTGAATGGGGTTTTGCCTATTTCCGGAAGAGTCCGGCGGCTGAATAGAATCATTAGCCCCTGCGTGTCCATGCTGCAAGTCACAATGCCTTACCCAGATGTACTCACCGTTTCTTTTCAGACAGACGCATACCCAGTCAGAACTCATGGGGCCATCTTCTTCTATGACAGAGCAACCACGGTTTTCCTTGCAAGGTGGTGGCAGGCTCCCTGAGGGGTAAGCCGGGAGGCGAGTCATGGAAGAGTTGTTAGGAATTGTCAACTCCCCTGCCGCTTGTTCTGTTAGGTTTTGTGGGTCATAAAGGGTATCACTTAAGATGGCATAGTGATATTGGCCATTACTTAGTATGACATTTACTCTGGACCCCACCAAGTCAGGGGGCTGCTTACCGACAAATGCAGGAGAAGCGTCAATCCAATGGGAATATGAATTTCCTTTGCCGTCCCTTGGACCCGAAAATAAACCTGCCCCTTCAATTTCAGGGATATCCTCCGGGTTCATAGCATCAAATAGTACCCTCACCCTGCCGAGATTCTCAGGGTCATCGACATCGACTATTTTTCCCCTAACCATCCCCCTAGGTAAACCAGCATACTTAGCATTGGATTCTGCAAATAGCATCAACCTAGCTAAATTGTGAGTTAGCGGTATACAACTGAGACTTTGTGCCATTACTTATGCGCTGAGAATCTAGGGGTATTTCTAAGTTGGGTGCGCTTTGGTTGGGGACGGGTTTTAACTAATTCTTGTGCCACTTGTGCCACTTGTGTGTCACTAATCGGAAATTGAGTTAATTCATTTTTGTCTAACTCTGCAGTTTCCTCAGGCACTTTTGGTTTAGAGAGGGCTTTAAGAATTGGGCTTAGTTGCTTGGGGCTTACTTCCAAAATTGGTTCAGGGCTTTCGGGGGTTTCGGGGTTCCCAAGGTTCCCAAGGCCCTCAGCGCTATCGGAGGTAGCGGGGGTTAAATCCTGAGTCTCATCCAAGTTTTTTCTTTTGGTGGTCATAATAATTTGTTTGTATGATAGATTTTTACCCTGACTTTATTGTTACAGATCAATTATGGGCAATCCGGGCACGGGGTCAAATAGAGGGAAGTTCTTTGCGTACATTTTTTCCAAGACGTAGGATTAAATGGGTCGAAGAAAGTTTCATCAGCGGCCGACAAATCAGCAGCAAAATACGCATAGCCGACCTTATAGTGGTTGGCGTCTACTCTGTAAGATTCTTCGTTTATGACACAAGTAGTTGGAATTTTATAGATACTAGAATCCCAGAGTGGTGCGTCTACTCTTTCGATAATTGAATCTTCCAAGTCATTAGCTAAGTGGCCAGATAGTCTTCCGCATTCGTCAGCTCTGTAGTAATCCCCTTCCCAATCCCCATAGGCTTTATCTAATGTGGCTTCAGTGGTCGCTCTACGGTCGTGGAGGGGGGCATATTCCACTATTTTGGACCCTGAGAAATCATCAAAATCAATGTCCGCACCCGGCAATATGGCAGCATTTAGGTAGTCCTCTTCCAGACCTAGGCCGTACCTTACATTGGAATATAAGTAAGATTCAGAATACAGATAAGTAGGACTCGATGGTTCTAAACCGTATAGAAACACATCGTCGTAAATCCTTGGTTGTTCCTGCTGAGGGGGACACTCCATGTCTTCTGGAGATAGAGGAGACCCCCATAAGCCAAAATCTTGGCAAATCAGGTTTACTTTTTGCCACTCCGGCCCGTTCCTTTGGTAAGCCGGCGGCAACCTTAGGGAATAATTCTCCCAGTTATCATCGCCTACTCCTGAGTTTAAATCAGCCACGAGGGCATTGTCATACATATCCAACTCTGGTGCGGAATTGGCCACATACAGGGGCTTCGTCTTCCAAATTCTCAAAGAAGTAGAAGCGTCCATTACGTTGGGGGACATGTAGATTTGTAACCCACTGAATACCAAGTTGGAGATGTCGTGTCTAAATGTATAAGTCAGCGAATCCGTTATTATTACTGTCGGGAGTTTAACTTTTCCCTCGAAAGTCATTGTGTTGTAGGAAAAATTAAAAGTCCCATTTAGGCTGTCAACTGTAAAAACTATTTGGAAGTCATCAGTTTGATACGGAATGGATGGCTCTAGTGGTACATCGTTACAAAATACCTTAACAGCATCAAAATTGACAGCTGATGATGGGGCAGCAGGGGTTAAACTATTGATGTCTACCCAGTCTCCTTGTAGTTCCCATTGGGTGCCTACTAACTCCCACCGATTATAATAGAAGATAGATGCCCCCCTTACCTGTGGGTCGGGGTTACTGTAATCCCAAGATAATTCCCCATCTTGTAGCTCATCGCCAAAGAGACGGGTATTTCCGATGTACTTTAATTTGGACGGGGGTGAAATATACCATGGACTCCTGGGTTGATTGCCCCACCTTGATAAGATCAGGGGGTAAGGGCCGCCCAGGTTTGCCAATAGGTTGGCAATCACATAGCTACTAGTTGATGGACTAAGGGATGCCGAATTTTCTAGTTTGATAATTACCCTTGCAGGTAAAATGGGGGCGTCTATGGAGAAGTTTGCCTCATTAAGGTATACTACAGACTGCAGCTGCCAGTGCCCCTCATCAGATGGTTTGAACATGTCGATTTGGCAAGTGCCAGATATGGCCCCAGACAGACCTATAACTCCATCAGCTTCTGATAGCCCAGTGGCGTCTAAGATCCTAACGACTGCCCCGATTGTAATTGGGTCCGTATAGCTAGAGAAACTATTATAATCAGGGAATAGGAAATCAGGGATTAAGGGGAAATTACCATCCTCCGGATACTCTATCTCCACCCATGGGCCACAGTTGAAGCCGCCCCCGTCGTAAACCGAAAATGACCCTGTCTGGCTATTCCACCAGATTTGATTTTGTTTTGGAGACGGGGCAGTAGGGCTTACTGCTGCCTTCTGGTAGTAAATGAAATTTAAAATGTCATTAAATGGTATCTTTCTTTCCACTGGCGCCAAATACAGGGAGTTTCTCTCATCGAAACCGTGGAGGCTAAGGCTATCAAATACGAAATTAAATGGTAAAAATCCTCCCTTATTCCCCCAGACCCCCGTAAAATTATCTAAGACGGATTTGCAATTCCAGTCGCTACTGAATGACCAGGGCAGTACCAAGAAAGTTGAACTATATATACCGTACTTCAATAGGGCATTAATTCCAAGACCTTCTAATTTTAGATTTAGAGGGATGTCTAGGAACCATGACTTTGTTTCAAAACTATAGGATGGATCTATAGTAACTTCTTCAGAAATGATGATCTGTACGGGTTTATCAAAGTATAGTCTAGACCCCGCATAAAATATGTTGAATACATACGGTAAAGAGTATCGGTTATCAAAATCTGGGTGGAGGACTATGGAACCAGTCTGATTTACTAGGCTAACCAAAAATGAAGCATCAGCAGAGACGCCTGGAGTTGGCCTATAGAATGGGGCTGGTCGAGTACTTTCTATATCAATTTTAATTTGACTACCAATAGAATAATCAAGTAAGAATTGATCATTAAACTCGCTAATAAACAACGATAAGGATTGGCTATTTTTTTGGACATCCTTTATTTCGTATGAATACTCCCCCAATGTCAAAATTTGACCGATTTGAATTCTGTTATCAGATTCAACTACAATGGAACCTTCCCAGTTCCTAATTTCTTTGACGGCGGGGAATACAGAGCTATTGTAAACACCGAAAGTACCACCCAAGAGTTGTCGTTTTTGGTCTATGTTTGAAACAAGACTGAACCAGTATTCATCACCGCTCCAACCTAATAGCTGAGCTAACCAATCTAATTGGTTACTAACTCTGGTTCCAACTTGTTGGACAGATGCAGCTTGACTCTCTGATAGGAATGGATTGGAATACCCATAGAGTTCGTAGTCGTCTATGTTAAAATTTGGGGAAATTTTGGTCATTTTATTCTACAATGATTAGATCATCTGATAGTGCTAAGTATTCTTGATTCATGCAAGTATTGGGGGTCATCCAAAGGGCCGAATAATTATCCACTTGCTCGTATAGGTTAATCAAGTTGTCATCCCATGGCCTTGTAAGCCATTCTGCAATGGGTTGGTAATCTGCATTTACAGACTCTCTGATGTCAAAAATTTTCTTTACTTCATAACTCGGGGAAATATCAACTTGAGCAAGTTTACAATAGGTGACCGGAACCTCTTTTCCAGCACCATTGACTACTGTAGATGGCAGACTGCCTAGTGGGTGAGCAACAAGAGATACTTCTGATTTACCCGTAGATGGTCTTCTCAGGAGGGAGATGGTCCCTGAAACAGAAACCGATTGTATGGAAATTTTGGGGTCAGACCACTCGATTTTCCAACCAGTATTAAAAGTAGGTATTGCAATTTTAAATGTAAAGAATTGACCTATACTATCCCTACTAACTTCCACTGTTTCCACAAAAATCCAATCTGGATTAGGGCAGCATGGATTATCAGGGTGCGGTTGTCCGGGGTTATCAGGATCTTCGTTAAGACAATTAGTTATAGATAGGGTGGCGCTACCCGTAATTACAGTGTTAGGTGGGCAACGGAATGTTATCTCAGAAAAAGAAGCCGCCCTGGGGAATTGCCAGTATAGGTACGGCGCTCCAGAATAATTTGGGAATACCCCGTCGTAATTTCTCCATTCTAAGGTCGTATCATCGCAAAAAGCATGTTTAGGTACGAACCTCCACCCTACCTCAGAATCTGTGCCACTGACGACATTCATTTCGTGACCTGATAAGGAATAATTCTCTACAGAATATAAAGCATAGAAGGGGGAATCGTCATAGGTCAATCTATAAGCTATCAAATATTGGGAATCAGCCATCCCAACCAATTCTAAATTTATAATGACTGGACCTATGGAAAGATTACCGTGCTCCCAAACTACGGTTCCAGGTTTGATGACTAAAAATTTATCGCCCCCTGATGCAACAACTTCTAGGGAATTAGGGCCAAACGGACTTTCCCCAGGCGGTAGATACACATAAGCAGACTTCCTATCTAGTCCAAAGTCAATATAGTATCGTTCCGATGCAGCAGGTAACCTACCATAAATAGGTCTACCACCTGGTACCCATTCAGTGGGTGTCTCAAACAGGTTATTAGCCTCTTGAAACTGAACGGATATTATAGTACCAAATGTAGGATTAGAAGATGTTTGAATTTCCCCCCTACCCCCATTTAAAGGCGTGATGATCTGGCTCATAGACTTAAGGTTCCCTCTTTATAGTCAGGCGGTTGATAAGGGAAAGTAGTCCCAGTATACCAAGAGAGTTGGGGAACATCTGTATTGGAACTAGGGTTCTCCCATACATAAGTGATTTCCTGGTTGGAGTTGGTAAATCTTCCTGTATTACGTGGCACTAATGTTATTTGAGCTGCGCCTAATTTAATCGAGGATGTCTCCAATCCAAATTGAGAGATAATTTCCTCTTCACACCTGTAAAAAGAGACGTACCTCAGTAGGTTATCGGCAAATTCTTCAAATCTGGCCGTATTGGTGACTGTCATGTTTGTCCAGTTGGTTACCGTTGTTTGAGGTGTGAATGCTCTCATTACCCTGTAGATATTCCTGCCATCTTCTGCTACAAGGGTGTCCTCTGCGTATTTGACATACTCCGGATTAAAATATGGGACGTATGCCCTGGGGTCAAATTCGTTTGTTCCAGCTTCTGAGGAGTCTATGAAAATACCATTTTTGTAATAAATTGAAAAGTCAAATAAGGGGCTTACGCTAGATGTGGCTGTATAGGATTTTACCGAATTACCATTCCTAAAGTAGGTTCTGTCCCCTCTATAGAAAGTAAACATCCTGACAAATGTATTTATTTCCGTCAGCCGAGGGTAAAGAGAGGTTATTTGGATTTGGAAACCACTACCAGTACCGCCCAAGTAACTATTATCTATAGTCAGGACATCGCCAATTGAGAACCCTCTTCCAAAATCAGATAACTCGTAGGAAATAATTGTATTCCCTGAGACTACCAAGTTAATGGATCCGTTGACCCCAACCCCATTGATCGGGTTGCCATATATTAAAGGTAGGTTAGTATAGGCACCGTTTCGGTAACCTGACCCCCCGTTGACCAAGTTGGTCGTCTTTATTCTGCCAGATACGCTATTATCTACTAGGTCGTCTAATTGCGACCTTAGCTCGAATGAAGGTGCAAGGTTGATCACTGAGCCATCATTGATTAAGTCCTGAATAGATGTGCTGCTTGGTGTGAAGTACTTGGCGGCAATACAATAGGTAGGGGTCCCCCCTGAAACTTCCCTGTATTCTAAATACTGCCCACATTTGAATCTAGGTTTGTATTTGTAAATAGGTAGCCCGCCATTGCCATCTAGTACGGACACTTCTTTTATAATGCCTTGCTTGATTAATTCGCTAAAGTAATCTACGGTTAGTGCTCCATTGGGTTCGTAAGTAAAAGGTGCAATTACATAGGCGTACTTATTGACAGCCCCTTTCGTTACGTCCACATAGTTATAATGGGGGTCAGAAACAGCATCCGGACCGCTCCCAACCTGTGGTGTATAAACCCAAGTTCCTGCTAAGTAGGACTGACCTTCAATTAGTTGATTATAATTATTTGGCAAGCTAGAATTTAAAGCTGGTCCTATTTTATTTTCAGTCTGAGCCCCGGTAATGTCATTAGTAGAGGGAAACAAAATGAAATTCTGAGCTACCAGCCAAGCCAATCTTCCGACAGTAGTGGTAGGTAGGAACTCACCGTCCGAGTAGTCATATTCGACGATTTCTGGGTCTATTGTTGTCCCCAGTGAATATTGGTAAGAGTTATTTACGACCCATGCAGAATAAGTCTTTGCTGAAGAAATTTTTCCAGCTACAAAAGCACTGGGGATATCCGCTGACGATCCAATTACTATATTTTCAAGGACTACGAATAATTGATTATTGAAGAACACAATGTCCCCCAAACTGTATCTACCGGCAGTGAGTAACTTTATTTGCTTTAAAGCAAGATTACCGTACACAGTTTGGTCGAATTTGTTCGTTGAATAGGGGCTATATGCTACTTCTACTGGGTAGTATGATGGGTTAGGGTTATTAACTACAATGAGATCATCACTATTTAAAATAGTATTTACGGGTTCAAAATCATATACATTAGTATAAATAGCAGCGTCTTTACTCAGAAGGACAGGGGTATTGTAAGCTGCAGAGTAGTTAATTTGGGGGTCTTTGAACCTGCTGATAGAATCAAAAGTATTGTAAAAAGCTGCATCAATATCACTTACGGTCGGGTTCGTATCAGTTGGAAAAACATTTCCAGGGGTCAATACTGTGGAGAGCCTATCCCTAAAATTCAAAGTTACAGGCTGATAATTAGACCCATAGATACCATTGGCATCAACTTCAAGAGTGATGTTATATTGAGTTTGACTTAGAGTAATGGGGTACAAGTGGGCTTGATTTTCAATAGGGATCGAAAAGTTAATTACATTCTGACCCCTTCTTATTTGGTCATCTGTTAATTCTAAACCATTGGGTCCAAGCACAAAGAAAGAAACTTGTCCATTAGGCTTCGTGAAATCAGACAAATAATTATA